>Ga0209700_109226_pt1 | contig 11684 bp, 11 predicted proteins | sample SiratroredBW_FD_187528 | JGI IMG/M metagenome (GOLD analysis project Ga0209700, IMG submission 187528) | Root nodule microbial communities of legume samples collected from California, USA - Siratro red BW (SPAdes) (version 2) | ecosystem: Host-associated > Plants > Roots > Nodule | place: USA...
TTTCCTGAGGTTGTTTGATTATAATGATTTGGAGAAGAAGTTGAAGAAGATTGGTAAGAGGACTGACGCATTCATGCAGGGACTCATTGATGAACATCGTAGTAAAAAAGGGAGCGCCAATACTATGGTAGACCATCTTTTAACACAACAACAGTCACAACCTGAATACTATACCGACGAAATCATCAAAGGACTTGGCCTGGTAATTTCTTAATACTATCTATCATTTGGGGCTTTGAAAATCACGTAATGTAAATGCCTAACTAGTATATTAAATATTGAGGTGATTATTGGTATCTTGATAAGTCAGTCTTCTAGCATTCATGAATAATTAAGATGATTTAGGGGCACACTTATTTGAAATTGGGATTGGGTAACATTGTGAAAATGTTTGAAACAAAGATTGGAGAGCGAAATAATACTTGGAGCGTTAAAGATGACAGTTGTGCATGTGGTCTGACCTGAATGTTGACTTGTGAGCATCCATTGGTCTTGAAAACTGTAGAAACCAAAACTTGGGAAAAATAATTGTTACACCCATGTACTTACTTTGTATTTAATACCACCACTTTTCTCAAAATTTGTGAAATGAAATGTTAGTATACTTCAAATGATTAAAAAATAAACAGGATTAAAGATAATTTAAAAAATGCAATTTTCTTAAATGAAATTAAAAAACTAAACAAAATTAATTAACATTTTTAATTAAATTGAAATCAGCTGTTTTTGTTTGCATTGAAGTTTTGCAAGAATTATAAAAACATTAAATGTGATATTATTTAAAGTGTTATTTTATTATTTAGAAGATATGAATTGTGTATGGTACTTTTTTTTACTTACAAGATTTTTTTTTTATTTACTATATTCCAGGTTATGTTATTGGGTGGAACAGACACATCAGCCATAACTTTAGAATGGGCAATGGCCAATTTATTAAATCATCCAAAAATGGTAAAGATGGCAAAAATGGAATTAGACACTCATATAGGTCAAAATCATTTAGTAGATGAAGTTGACATTTCTAAACTTCCTTACCTTCAAAGCATTGTTTCTGAGACACTTCGTTTGCATCCTGCGGCTCCAGTGTTGGTACCTCATTTCTCATCAGAAGATTGCACTATTGGAGAATACAATATTCCAAAAAACACAATGTTGTTAGTCAATGCTTGGGCTATTCACAGAGATCCTAATTTGTGGAGTGATCCAACACATTTTAAACCTGAAAGATTTGAGAATGAAACTGAAGTTAACAAGTTACTTCCTTTTGGATTAGGAAGAAGGGCTTGTCCTGGAATAAACTTAGCTCATCGCACAATGAGCGTAACTTTGGCCTTATTAATTCAATGTTTTGAGTGGAAACGAACCTGTAATGAAGAAATTGATATGACTGAAGAACAAGGGATCACTGTGACAAGAAAGTTACCTTTAGAAGCTATGTGCCAAATGTGTCAATCACCAAAAATTAGGGATATTTTACAGTATTACTGAAAGAACACCAATGTAGCAATCTTGTTGAGAAAGTTATGGAGATATGCATTAATAAAAGGAATCAATATTTTTCCATATATCCTTTTAGTTTTCAGTTATGTACTATATTATTTTTAGTTAAATAGGAATTTATTAGTACATAAGTGTTTTTTTAATGATATGCATAAAATATATGAATGAATATATGTAAAGGTAAAATAAATCAAAGTGAGTAGAACATAAATATATAAATTTAGACTTAACTATTATTCTTCACCAAGACATATTGATCTAAAAGGTAGTGCATTTGAAACAAAATAAAAATTAAGTCATGCTAGTAGAGTGGAAGAATTACAAAGTGCCAGGTAATTTTCTTTCATGTTTACTCTTTTGGCAAATAAAATAGGAGCAAAAGCTATATAAAAGTATGAAATGACATAAATGTGCGGCTATCGTTTAAAGTTTTAAAATTTGTTGTGTCATCGTAGCGCAATTTAAATATATATTTAGTATAGTTTACGAAAATGATATCATGATTTAGTTCTTATTTAAACCCAAAATTAACCCATCATCATTTAATTTAGTTCTTGTTTAAACTCAAAATTAACCAATATCACATTAGTAGAAAAAACGCTTTCTACATCGGTTCTCGAGGATGATCGAAGTCGTATTCGATCAAATAAATGAAGTTAAATACAGTACTAGGAAGTGACTTATAGGTCGTCTCCCAAGGTTCTAAGGTTCTAATTCTTGTCAAAGGATTAAACATACAAAGAGAAATGGGGAGGGGGTTTCGTGAAATATTTAATAAAATAAAAACCAACAACCGAATTAGATCTCCTTAACTGAGTTAAATTATCCTATTGATTAGATTGCAGTCCGCTTATCACAGGATATAAAAATTCATGCTCAACTTATTGAACCCTAATTCCAAACCGAATTAATTAACTAAGCAAGAATTAACACAAGTTTTAATTATGCGAATTAAGCATTCACATACACCATTCATTTCACTCCAACAACTCGTAACTTACTTCATTAAGCATGAACAGAGACACAAAATTCATATTAATTGAAACATTAAGCATGAACCAGTAAAAGCATTAAGCATAAAAATAAAATGATGAAGAGTTAAGAGACGAAGAGAGCAAAAATAACACAACAGCAACATCAAAACTTCATTGCAATCTGAATCAAAAGGTTATTCTTATAAATTAGCCTTCCATTAAATTTGAATAAAGCAAATGAAGATTAATCACAAAATGGAATTAAAATATGAAATGAAATTGAATTAAAATAAAAAATGAAATTAAATTAAAATAAAAAAACAACACGTAATTGTAGAGGAAAGAAAATAAATACAGAACTAGCTTTTCTAGAGAGAAAATGAACTGAATCCCAAAAGCAGAGAATAAAGAACTGTATGCTTATATGTTTGCCTTCCCTCTATAATAGGCAACTAGACCTAAATAAGTTTAAACACTAAACCTAATGGGCCCAAATTTATTTAATTCTGGTCCAAATAATAAAAACTGAAAATAAAAAGTAAAAATAAAAACTGATAATATGGCAGCTCCTCTTGAATTCCAAAATTAATTTCCAAGCCCAATGAAATTCCGAAGCTGCCCTGAAAATATTAATAAAATTAGCTCAGAAAATTCAAATTAAATAAAATTACGAATTTTTGGTAAATGAAATCCAAATAGTGAAATAGAGAAAATAATAGGCAGTTAAACACAAATCATTAACAAAAATAGGTACACAAAGACAAGTAAATAGGGAAAAATAATGACTCATCAGAGGATATTCTACATCGGTTAACCGATGTAGATGCAGGTGACATAGAAAGTCTATAATCGATGTAGTATGTACATAGACTACATTAATTGATAAATAAATTATCAACGTAAAATACCATCAGAAGGAGATACTACGTCGATTGTGGCTCTCAACAATGTAGTATCTACCCAAATTACATTGGTTGGGAGGCCACAACTGATGTCATATCTCTATTTTTTGAAAAAAAAAATTCTAAAAATTTTCAGAATTCTTTGACAAATCTCTAATCCATACAAGAAAACACCACAATAGTTTTCAGTATCTTTTGACAATTATAGATAGGTGAAATAGAAGAAAAGATGTGAAAAATACTAAAAAAAAGAAATAGTAAACAATGGAATTTTTGATAAATTTTGGATTTCAAAGACCCCTTCGAGTATTACCAACGAGCTTTGTTATGTCATTTCGAACAACTCTCATTTTTAGAGCGTCTCAATTCGAGCTCTCTATCAAAAGTTATGGTCGTTTGAAGTTTTTTCGTCCTAAATTTTTGAAACCCTAAATATATGATAAATCTATACAATGTAAGAACTCTACCAACAAATATACACTAAATCATGTTAACTGACGTAATATTTCTTCAAATATTTACAAAAGGTCACCGCATTTTTGTTTACATCAATTCCATTTTAACTGACGTATTATCCTGTCATAGAATGCATTTTTACTAGTGACAGCTTAATCATATGCACAGGATGTGAGAGGACAAACGATAGGAAAGGTTGAAGATAAAGAATGGAAAGGATATTAGATGTGGGTAATAGAGGAGAGAAAGGACTGGCTAACAAGAAGCTTAGATGGAAGCTTACACAATAAGGATGATCTGGAAAACTTAAAGGAAAGTTTTATTCTGAATGGACTTGGGTTTATCTGTTTGCGCTACATGAATGACAATGCAGTGCTTATCACGGGGGAGGATGATATGGATTTAACAAAAGTCGTCGAAGAGAACAAGGCTTGGCTAGAAACCATTTTTGAATTTGTAACTCATTGGGAAGAAAACTTATATCTTAGTAACTAGATTAGATGGGTTAGGATATGGAGCGCATGACGTAAAGAATGTTTCGAAAAGGTCAGTGCTACAATAGGAACTTTAATCTCAATAGATAAAGAAACCACTCTATGGAAAAATCTTGAATATACAAGAGTTAAAGTCAGGCACCCTTTACATGTTGATGCCACGATCAAGATGAGAATCAAAATAAACGAGACGTTATGTCCGGTATTGATTGAAGAAGAAATGACCTCAAACTACATGCAATGACGTTGGTGTCCACAGTAGGAAGAAGATGTATCTTCAAAGGTTTTGAGTTTTAAAGGGATCAATGGATCATCATAGTCTTTTTGCAGAAGTTCAGAAGATTCGGTGCAAGGCAACAGAGCAAAACAAGGGGATGAGAACTTTGAGTTCTCTTGGAGGGGCAACCATAGGAGCTATACCTTGGAGTCAACTCAGTGATGCACTTAGTGATGGCAAAGCTGTAACACATTGGAGTGTAGAGTAAAGTCAACATCACTAGGCTCATGTTAACGAATTTTACTGAAAGACGCCCTTAGTCACCATTGGCAATCGTTGTCATAATTGAAAGACGACCTTAGTTACTGAAAGACGACCACAAATTTGTAACTCTGATCAATGTGATATTGTTTGATTTTGGATAACATGACCTCTTTTGTGTGGAAACACATGCGTTCAAAGAGTTCAAATTGAATATTTTGACCAACTCTACTAAACAATTGAGTAGGATGTGTAGATGATGTGGGCATAACATTGAATATGAAATCCAGGTGCTTGTTTGAAATCATCAACCGAATCAAGATGATAGGCTTATCTTCAATATGTGTAGAACTTCCTCCAACACACCATGAAGTCATTACGAATCGCTCAAGATTTTTGTTAATAGAAATTTTGGTTTTAATATGAGGTTATGAAGTACTTGAAGTTCATATGCAATGCCCACTTCAAAAACTCTACCTTTATAGCATGGTTCTATCCATGGGTTTTCCATGTATACATTATTGGACCAAATTGTTATAAATTATTTCTTTTGGTTAAATTAATTGAAAGAAAAGTTCTGATTGTATATAAATATAATGTACATGAACAAATAAATTTTTTGTTTATTCTGTAATGACTTATAACAGCATACTCTCTTCCGATATGTCTTTGTTACATTTACAAAATAAACATGTAACGAAAGTGCTTTGGAAGGATAATGAACGTTTACTTCAACCCAAAAGACATGCAATATAGGTGAAAAAACATGCTGACTTGGTTAACCCACGAGTTAAAACTCTTACGGACATCACTAGATCTGGTCACCTATTGACATTTACCCATACAAAAATGAATTATCACGTGGTAACTGCATTAATGGAGAGGTGGAGGACGGAGACACATACCTTCCATCTTCCACGTGACGAAGCAATTATGACTTAAGAGGATGTAGGATTACAGTTAGGTCTTCCAATTGATGACAAAGTTGTGACCCAATTAACGATTGACCATTTGATTGCAGCATGTGCACATTTGTTTCGAGCCATCACTCAAGCAAATGTTATATGAGGAAACACTATGAAATTGTCTTGGTTGAACAACACATTTTTGCAACTCCCAAATGATGCAATGGATGATGTAGTCGCATACTATGCACTAGAACATATTTTAGACTTATTGGGATGATTCCAAACACATCAGTCAACAAAGTGCACTTGATGTACTTATAACTATTAGCTTATTTGAATAACATCTCCAATCATAGTTGGGGTTCATTTGTGTCGTTCTGCCTTTACCATACCTTAAATTAAGTAATAGACTTTAACTAAGAGAATATTGGTGGATGCATGTCACTTCTTCAGTGTTGGGCATGGGAACGCATCAAATCTTTATCACCATCTTGTCCGCCATTAACAGTTGAAGAACGTAACACTAGACATGGTTTTCCATTGGCTAAAAGGTAAAACTTTTGATACAAAATATCTTCAAACAAAACCATATATATTATAACTTTATATGCCTAAATGAAAACATGTATTGTCTAAGGTGGCTTCGTGCCCCGACGCACAGACAACACCTTATCACCAGTACAATGGATGCCCACAATGTTTTTCTTCATGGTGATCTTTAAGAGGAAGTCTATATGAAGTTGCCGGCTGGTTTCCAAGTCTTGGTTCTAGGCAAAGTGTGTAAGTTGAAAAAGTCACTCTATAGACTCAAGCAAGCTCCTCGTTGTTGGTTTGCTAAACTCTCGGCTACATTAAAGGGCTATGGGTTTCAAGAGTCCAACTCAAATAATCCTTATTTTCCATGAACAGTGGCAACACTGACATCAATGTGCTTGCATATGTTGATGATCTAATTGTTGTAGGGAATGACAGTGCAATTATCCAAAGATTTAAAGCCTATTTGAGTGCTTGTTTTCATATGAATGATTTAGGAGTCTTGGAGTATTTTCTTGGTGTGGAAGTAGTGAGAAGTCCAGATGGATTTTTCTTGTGTCAAAGGAAATATGCACTTTATATAATATCGGAGGTTGGTTTGTTGGGAGCTAAACCTACTCATGTTCCTCTGGAACAAAATCATCGTTTAGCTTTGTCTGCTAGTATATTGCTTGTTGATCCAAAGTCAAACTATTGCTTGATTGGGTGATTGATTTATCTATGTTATAGTGTTCATGTTTTTGTCTCAATTCATGTAGGGAGGATCTTTGGCAAGCAGCATTGCGAGTTGTTCATCTGAAACAGAATCCAGGGCAAGACATCTTGTTTCGTAGTCAAGGTGACCTACATTTACATGGATAGTGTGATGCTAATTGGGCTGGTTACTCAATGACCCAGATATCACTTACGGGTTGAATAATCTTTCTTAGTGACTCTCCCATCTCTTGGAAGATGAAAAAGCAACATATTGTGTCCGGATCATCTGTTGAAGTTGAGTATCACCCAATGACTATGACTACTTGTGAATTAAAATGTTTGAAATGGATTTTATCTAGTTTAGGCATGACAGACACTACATCCATGTTACTACAATGTGATAGTCAAGCTGCTATACACATATCTCAGAATCCAGTTTTCCATGACCGAACCAAGCACATTGAAGTGGATTGTCATTTTGTTCATGATGGCTTTTTTCAAGGGGGTATTCATCCCAATTTTGTTTCCACAAATGAGCAACTTGTGGATATTTTTACCAAGGCGTTGGTAAAACAACAATTATTTCATACATTGCAAGCTGGACATTCGAGATCTTTGATCGAAGTCGTATCCGATCAAATAAATGCAATCAAATACAGTACTAGAAAGTGACTCTTAGGTCGTCTCCCAATGACCTAGTTCCTGTTAAAAGCATTGAAGACATAAAGAGAAAAGAGGGGGGAGGTTTCGTGAATATTTAATAAAATAAAATCCAACAACCGAATTAGATTTTCTTAACAGAAATTTAAATTACCCTCTTGATTAGATTGCAATTCGCTTATCACAGGATACAAAAATTAAAGCTCAACTTATTAAACCTTAATTCCAACCCGCATTAATTAACTAATTGATAATTAACACAAGTTTTTCTTATGCAAATTAAGCATTCACATACATCATTTATTCCATCCCAACAACTCGTGACTCACTCCATTAAGCATGAACAAAGACACAAATTTATATTAACTGAAACATTAAGCATGAACCAGTAAAAACATTAAGGACAAAATAAATTGATGAAGAGTTAAGAGACGAAGAGAGCAAAAATAACACAACAGCAACCTCAAAGCTTCATTGCAATTTGAATCAAAAGGATAATCTTATAAATTAGCTTTCCATTAAATTTGAATAAAGCAAATGGAGATTAAATGTAAAATGAAATTAAAATAGGAAACAAAATTAAAATAGGAAAATAAATTTAATATATAAAATGAAATTGAATTGAAACAAAAACAGAACGTAATTGTAGAAAAAAGAAAATAAATACAAAACCATTTTTTCCAGAGAGACAACGAACTGAATCCCAAAAGTCGAGAATATCGAACTTTTTTGGCTTCACATCCTTTAATAGGCGGCTAGACTTAGGTCAGTCCTGAACACTAAACCTAATGGGCTCAAATCTTTCAATTCTTATCCAATAAATAAAAACTTAAACTAAAAACTAAAAATAAAAACTGATAATATGACAACTCCTCTTCAATTCCAGAATTAATTTCTAAGTCCGATAAAATTCCAAAGCTGCCATGAAAATAATAATAAAATTAGCTTAGAAATTTTGAATTAAATAAAATTATGAATTTCTGGTAAATAAAACCCAAATAGTGAAATTGAGAAAATAATAGACAGTTAAACACAAATCCCTAATTAAAATAGGTACAAAAAGACAAGTAAATAAGGAAAAATAATGACTCATCAATCTTCATACTCCAACTTGAGATGTTGGGATTATTACATATTTCGCATATCTTTATTATATATTTGTATTTTTTATTTTTAGATAGAAAATATCACGTGAGATATGATAGGTTATATTAGGTAGATATTGATTGATTTAGCATATTCTGAAGAAAAAGTTTAGGAAACAATGTCATATATATTTTAATTTTCTAGAGTATTGAAATAACATAAAAGAAATTTGTGATATTTTATTAGAAAACTTTATCAATAATTTATTTGTTATCTGTTTGTTTTTGTTTATAGTTTCTTCCAATTTAACAATATGAAAGAGTAAAACTTTAAATATTTTCCACATCTACACATTTTTTATACTTTTAATATATTGAAGGAAAAACAATAATACTCTTTCAGAAGTGGTCTATGATGGTTAAAGAAGAAGAAATAGAGGAAAGAAAGTCATTAAGATATCAGTGCTTCTACATCTAGGTAGGATCTTACTTTTATCAGTGCTTCTACATTCTTTCTCATTCAACTTGCTCTGACTCAGTTATCAACTTGATCCCTATTAAATGGTAGTGACAAACTGATTAAATTAACATAAAAAAATATAAAACTTTAATCTCCTTTTATTTCAATAATAAAAATAACTTATGTATGAATGTTTATATAGTAAACACAGGTATTTTTGAATAAATTGTACTATAAGTATTTATAAGAAAAAAAAAGTAATTAAATGAGCCGAGCTTTATGAAGAAGATGAAAAAACTATTACAGAAGTTAATGACACAAATTACATGAAAAATGTTGTCCAGATTGTTTGACTAAGTTATGGAGTGTAACTTCTATATCTATTTAACAACTTCACAACTTCTAAATTGTTTTAGGATGAAAAGTTACATGGTATCACAACCTATAATATAATGTTCAAAAGTCCCACAACATACATTTATGTTACAAATGTTTATTTCAATAATAGAAATAACTGAAGTATGAATGTTTACCTGATACACTCATAGGTATTCTTAACATATAGTATTATTCAAAATTTTCTTTATGGAAACATGTTTTAAAATTGATGATAGAAATTTATGAAAGATCGATTTTTATTTTTTTTTATTATATAATGAATTTAAATTAGATTTTATTTACTTTAAATGTTATTTTGAGTTTATTTTTTTTTTTTTAAGTATGAGATAGATAAATTACAAATTATATGTCATAGAATATTTAGAACAGACTGATCAGTTATAGATACGTATTATTAATTAGTCTCAACTTTTATAAAAAAAATATATAATTGATTATAGAGACTACTAGTTATAACAAAATTTAAACTAGAATAAAAAAATATTTACTCGTAGAATTTAAAATTGATTAAAAAATATATAAATTTTAAAAATAAGATAAATATTAGTTAAAACTAAAAAGGTAACAGAATAATTAATTAAAATTTATAAAATACACATCGCTCGGTAAATAAGGATATACTTGAATTAATTGACTTCAATTACTGTGTTGAATTAAAATATAAATTAATTATAAAATATAATCTATATTTTAAGGTTCTGCTTCTAAAATTTTTAAATGTTAGCAACCACTGTTAATGTACATTGAAAAAAGAAAATAAGAGTATATTTTTATATGAAAATTTAATATATTTGATCTGTTGCTTTATATATTATTATTTTATGAATTTTTTTGTCATTATTATTATTATTTTTAATATTATCAGTATAACTATTTTTTTATAATTTTCTTATTATTTTTTTTATATTTATTATTTTAAATATTATTTTATAATTTTAATAATTATTAAAGTGGACTTGTTATTGATAAAGGTAGAGAAATTAAACAATTCTACCGAAAGTTAATTTTTATTATTAAAAAATTAAATATATGTAGCATAGTTCTCAATAAAAAGATCAGGTTTATACAACCTACTGTACTTTACTTAATATATCAGAAAACTAATTTTGACATTATCACGTGAAGGTAATATCAGTTTTCCAAATAAAAATAAAATAAAAATAAAGAAGGGAAGCTGAAGCAATTAACAAAGGGACGTCCACATGACATTCACATCTCAGCAGTTTGGAAGAAGTAATTAGGGTAAGATTAACTTGTGCATGAACGCTTATACATCATAAACACTTATCTAATAAGTATTTTGGTGGTGTTGTTCGAATTAACTTCACTTTAAATATTTATAGAGAAATGAAAGAAAGTAGTTAAAATGAATTGAGTCTCTCCAGTAAACTGTAAACTAAAGTCTGCTTAAGGTAAAGTCCAACATCATGTCTACATTTAGAAGATTCATGCATTAAGATAACTTAAATGTGGTTTGGAGATGGAAATTTCTTTTAATTTTTGAATGTTGTACCAGATTTTCTTTCTTTAGCTTTATCACCAAATACTGTTGGCATTATTTTCTTTTGAGGTAGCTGGTATTGTTCTGGGACCTTGAGCTCTAGTTTTCCACCCAATGAAAATACACTTGGCAAAAATGCCAAATTTGAGAACTGTTTTTTAATCCCTGTTACCACAAATTACTATGAAGTATTGTATAATTTAATTTCCTTTCCTTTTTTGTGCAAATTTCTTTATTAAAATGTCTAAAGTAAGTAACAGACTGTGTATATTTGTATGTTAAAAACAAGAAATAACCGTATAAATGATTTTCTCGGAACAAACAGCCTTAAAAATTATGGGCTCCAGTAGTTACTTTGAATGTTCCGTGTACTTCGTGTACTTTTTCTAATAAACTTCACTTGTTATTTTCTTTGAATCTTAACAGTTTCATGTTTCTTTTTTGTGCAATGATGTATTGAGTTAATGGTCCTGTGGGTCAAACGCTCTTTGTATTGTTAATATTATGTCATTGAGCGGTCTCTTCTGCAGTATGCAAAACTGATGCCAGCATGCTTCACATATTCAGATGGTCAAGCCTTGAGGGAAAAATGTGGAACTACAATTCTTAGACAGGTAATCTCATGGTGGAGTCATGC
>Ga0209700_109228_pt1 | contig 11682 bp, 1 predicted proteins | sample SiratroredBW_FD_187528 | JGI IMG/M metagenome (GOLD analysis project Ga0209700, IMG submission 187528) | Root nodule microbial communities of legume samples collected from California, USA - Siratro red BW (SPAdes) (version 2) | ecosystem: Host-associated > Plants > Roots > Nodule | place: USA...
TAGATATCTAACATATAGATATCTATGCATAGATATCTAACAGATAGCTATCTATAAATAGATATCTAACAGATAGATATCTATAAATAGATATCCAATACATAGATATCTAACAGATAGATATCTATAAATAGATATCTAACAGATAGATATATCTGTTAGATATCTATGCATAGATATCTGTCTGTTAGATATCTATGCATAGATATCTATGTATTAGGTATGTATCTGTTAGATATCTATTTATAGATAGCTATCTGTTAGATATCTATTTATAGATAGCTATCTGTTAGATATCTATTTATAGATAGCTATCTGTTAGATATCTATGCATGGATATCTATCTGTTAGATATCTATGCATCGATATCTATATATTAGATATGTATCTGTTAGATATCTATTTATAGATATGTATCTGTTAGATATCTATTTATAGATATCTATCTGTCAGATATCTATGTATTAGATATCTGTCTGTTAGATATCTATGCATAGATATCTGTCTGTTAGATATCTATGCATAGATATCTATGTATTAGGTATCTATCTGTTAGATATCTATTTATAGATATCTATCAGTTAGATATGTATTTATGGATATCTATCTGTTAGATATCTATGTATTAGATATCTATTTATAGATATCTATCTGTAAGATATCTATTTATAGATAGCTATCTGTTAGATATCTATGCATGGATATCTATCTGTTAGATATCTATGCATTAGATATCTATCTGTTAGATATCTATTTATAGATATCTATCTGTTAGATATCCATTTATAGATATCTATCTCTTAGATATCTATGTATTAGATATCTATGCATGGATAGCTATCTGTTAGATATCTATGCATCGATATCTATCTGTTAGCTATCTATGCATAGATATCTATATATTAGATATGTATCTGTTAGATATCTATTTATGGATATCTATCTGTTAGATATCTATTTATACATATCTATCTGTTAGATATCTATTTATAGATATCTATCTGTATCTATTACCAGATATCTATCTGTTAGATATCTACTTATAGATAGCTATCTGTTAGATATCTAATTATGGATAGCTATCTGTTACATATCTATGGATGGATATCTATTTGTTAGATATCTATGCGTAGATATATATATATATATATATATTAGATATGTATCTGTTAGATAGCTATTTATAGATATCTATCTGTTAGATATCTATGTATTAGATATCTATCTGTTAGATATCTATTTATAGATATCTATCTGTTAGATATCTATTTATAGATATCTATCTGTTAGATATCTATGAGTTAGATATCTATCTTTTAGATATCTATGCATAGATATCTATCTGTTAGATATCTATGCATAGATATATATATATTAGATATCTATTTGTTAGATATCTATGCAGAGATATCTATGTATGAGATATCTATCTGTTAGATATCTATTTATAGATATCTATGCATAGAGATCTATAGGTTAGATATCTATGTATTAAATATCTATCTGTTAGATATCTATTTATAGATATCTATCTGTTAGATATCTATGTATTAGATATCTATCTGTTAGATATCTATCTGTTAGATATCTATCTGTTAGATATCTATCTGTTAGATATCTATTTATAGATATCTATCTGTTAGATATCTATGTATTAGATATCTATACTATTAGATATCTATTTATAGATATCTATCTGTTAGATATCTATATATAGATAGCTATCTGTTAGATATCTATTTAAAGAAAGCTATCTGTTAGATATGTATGCATGGATATCTATCTGTTAGATATCTATGCATAGATATCTATATATTAGATATGTATCTGTTAAATATCTATCTGTTAGATATCTATGCATAGATATCTATCTGTTAGATATCTATGCATAGGTATCTATATATTAGTTATCTATATATTGGATATCTATCTGTTAGATATCTAATTATGGATAGCTATCTGTTCCATATCTATGCATGGATATCTATTTGTTAGATATCTATGCATAGATATCTATATATTAGATATGTATCTGTTAGATAGCTATTTATAGATATCTATCTGTTAGATATCTATTTATAGATATCTATCTGTTAGATATCTATGTATTAGATATCTATCTGTTAGATATCTATTTATAGGTATCTATCTATTAGATATCTATGTGTTAGATATCTATCTATTAGATATCTATGCAAAGATATCTATCTGTTAGATATCTATGCAGAGATATCTATATATTAGATATCTATTTGTTAGATATCTATGCATAGATATCTATGTATGAGATATTTATCTGTTAGATATCTATTTATAGATATCTATCTGTTAGATATCTATTTATAGATATCTATCTGTTAGATATCTATGTATTAGATATCTATTTATAGATATCTATCTGCTAGATATCTATTTATAGATAGCTATCTGTTAGATATCTATTTATAGAAAGCTATTTGTTAGATATCTATGCATGGATATCTATCTGTTAGATATCTATGCATAGATATCTATATATTAGATATGTATCTGTTAAATATCTATCTGTTAGATATCTATGCATAGATATCTATCTGTTAGATATCTATGCATAGGTATCTGTATATTAGTTATCTATATGTTGGATATCTATCTGTTAGATATCTATTTATAGATATCTATCTGTTAGATATCTATGCATAGATATCTATCCGTTAGATATCTATTTATAGATATCTATCCGTTAGATATCTATTTGTAGATATCTGTCTGTTAGATATCTATGTATTAGATATCTATCTGTTAGATATCTGTTTATACATAGCTATCTGTTGGATATCACTTTCTAGATAGCTATCTGTTAGATATCTATTTATATATATTTATCTAGTAGATATCTATGTCCTAGATACCTATCTGTTAGATATCTATTTATAGATATCTATCTGTTAGATATTTATTTATAGATATCTATCCGTTAGATATCTATTTATAGATATCTGTCTGTTAGATGTCTATGTATTAGATATCTATCTGTTAGATATCTATTTATAGATATCTATCTGTTAGATACCTATTTATAGGTATCTATCTGTTAGATATCTATGTATTAGATATCTATTTATAGATATCTATCTGTTACATATCTATTTATTGATAGGTATCTGTTAGATATCTATTTATGGATAGCTATGTGTTAGATATCTATGCATGGATAGCTATCTGTTAGATATCTATGCATCGATATCTATCTGTTAGATATCTATGCATAGATATCTATCTGTTAGATATCTATTTATAGATATCTGTCTGTTAGATGTCTATGTATTAGATATCTATCTGTTAGATATCTATTTATAGATATCTATCTGTTAGATACCTATTTATAGGTATCTATCTGTTAGATATCTATGTATTAGATATCTATTTATAGATATCTATCTGTTACATATCTATTTATTGATAGGTATCTGTTAGATATCTATTTATAGATAGCTACCTGTTAGATATCTATGCATGGATAGCTATCTGTTAGATATCTATGCATCGATATCTATCCGTTAGATATCTATGCATAGATATCTATCCGTTAGATATCTATTTATAGATATCTGTCTGTTAGATGTCTATGTATTAGATATCTATCTGTTAGATATCTATTTATAGAAATCTATCTGTTAGATACCTATTTATAGGTATCTATCTGTTAGATATCTATGTATTAGATATCTATTTATAGATATCTATCGGTTAGATATCTATGCATAGATATCCATCCGTTAGATATCTATGCATAGATATGTATCCTTTAGATATCTATGCTTAGATATCTATCCGTTAGATATCTATGCATAGATATCTATGTATTAGATATCTATATGTTAGATATCTATTTATAGATTTCTATCTGTTAGATACCTATTTATAGATATCTATCTGTTAGATATCTATGTATTAGATATCTATCTGTTAGACATCTATCTGTTAGATATCTATGTGTTAGATATCTATCTGTTAGATATCTATGTATTAGATATCTATCTGTTAGATATCTATGTGTTAGATATCTATCTGTTAGATATCTATGTGTTAGATATCTATCTGTTAGATATCTATGTGTTAGATATCTATCTGTTAGATATCTATGTCTTAGATATCTATCTGTTAGATATCTATCTGTTAGATATCCGTAGATATCTATGTATTAGATATCTATCTGTTAGATATCTATTTATAGATATCTATCCGTTAGATATCTATTTATAGATATCTATCTGTTAGATATCTATGTATTAGATATCTATCTGTTAGATATCTATTTATAGATAGCTATCTGTTAGATATCTATTTATAGATAGCTATCTGTTAGATATCTATTTATAGATAGCTATCTGTTAGATATCTATGCATAAATATCTATCTATTAGATATCTATGTATTAGATATCTATCTGTTAGATATCTATTTATAGATATCTATCTGTTAGATATCTATGCATAGATATCTATATATTAGATACGTATCTGTTAGATATCTATTTATAGATATCTATCTGTTAGATATCTATTTATAGATATCTATCTGTTAGATATCTATGTATTAGATATCTATTTATAGATATCTATCTGTTAGATATCTATTTATAGATAGCTATCTGTTAGATATCTATTTATAGAAAGCTATCTGTTAGATATCTATGCATGGATATCTATCTGTTAGATATCTATTTATAGATATCTATCTGTTAGATATCTACTTGTTAGATATCTATTTATAGATAGCTATCTGTTAGATATCTATTTATAGATATCTATTTATAGATATCTATCTGTTAGATATCTACTTGTTAGATATCTATTTATAGATAGCTATCTGTTAGATATCTATTTATAGATAGCTATCTGTTAGATATCTATGCATAGAGATCTATAGGTTAGATATCTATGTATTAAATATCTATCTGTTAGATATCTATTTATAGATATCTATCTGTTAGATATCTATGTATTAGATATCTATTTATAGATATCTATGTATTAGATATCTATTTATAGATATCTATCTGTTAGATATCTATTTATAGATAGCTATCTGTTAAATATCTATTTATAGAAAGCTACCTGTTAGATATCTATGCATGAATATCTATCTGTTAGATATCTATGCATAGATATCTATATATTAGATATGTATCTGTTAAATATCTATCTGTTAGATATCTATGCATAGATATCTATCTGTTAGATATCTATGCATAGGTATCTATATATTAGTTATCTATATATTGGATATCTATCTGTTAGATATCTAATTATGGATAGCTATCTGTTCCATATCTATGCATGGATACCTATTTGTTAGATATCTATGCATAGATATCTATATATTAGATATCTATCTGTTAGATATCTATTTATAGATATCTATCTGTTAGATATCTATGTATTAGATATCTATCTGTTAGATATCTATTTATAGATATCTATCTGTTAGATATCTATGTGTTGGATATCTATCTATTAGATATCTATGCAAAGATATCTATCTGCTAGATATCTATGCACAGATATCTATATATTAGATATCTATTTGTTAGATATCTATGCGTAGCTATCTATGTATGAGATATTTATCTGTTAGATATCTATGCATAGATATCTATGTATGAGATATCTATCTGTTAGATATCTATTTATAGATAGCTATCTGTTAGATATCTATGCATAGAGATCTATAGGTTAGATATCTATGTATTAAATATCTATATGTTAGATATCTATTTATAGATATCTATCTGTTAGATATCTATGTATTAGATATCTATTTATAGATATCTATCTGCTAGATATCTATTTATAGATATCTATCTGCTAGATATCTATTTATAGATAGCTATCTGCTAGATATCTATTTATAGAAAGCTATCTATTAGATATCTATGCATGGATATCTATCTGTTAGATATCTATGCAGGGATATCTATATATTAGATATGTATCTGTTAAATATCTATCTGTTAGATATCCATGCATAAATATCTATCTGTTAGATATCTATGCATAGGTATCTATATATTAGTTATCTATATATTGGATGTCTGTCTGTTAGATATCTATTTATAGATATCTATCTGTTAGATATATATTTATAGATATCTATCTGTTAGATATCTATTTATAGATATCTGTCCGTTAGATATCTATGTATTAGATATCTATCTGTTAGATATCTGTTTATAGATAGCTATCTGTTGGATATCACTTTCTAGATAGCTATCTGTTAGATATCTATTTACATATATCTATCTAGTAGATATCTATGTCCTAGATACCTATCTGTTAGATATCTATTTATAGATATCTATCTGTTAGATATTTATTTATAGATATCTATCCGTTAGATATCTATTTATAGATATCTGTCTGTTAGATGTCTATGTATTAGATATCTATCTGTTAGATATCTATTTATAGATATCTATCTGTTAGATACCTATTTATAGGTATCTATCTGTTAGATATCTATGTATTAGATATCTATTTATAGATATCTATCTGTTACATATCTATTTATTGATAGGTATCTGTTAGATATCTATTTATAGATAGCTACCTGTTAGATATCTATGCATGGATAGCTATCTGTTAGATATCTATGCATCGATATCTATCCGTTAGATATCTATGCATAGATATCTATCCGTTAGATATCTATTTATAGATATCTGTCTGTTAGATGTCTATGTATTAGATATCTATCTGTTAGATATCTATTTATAGAAATCTATCTGTTAGATACCTATTTATAGGTATCTATCTGTTAGATATCTATGTATTAGATATCTATTTATAGATATCTATCGGTTAGATATCTATGCATAGATATCCATCCGTTAGATATCTATGCATAGATATGTATCCTTTAGATATCTATGCTTAGATATCTATCCGTTAGATATCTATGCATAGATATCTATGTATTAGATATCTATATGTTAGATATCTATTTATAGATTTCTATCTGTTAGATACCTATTTATAGATATCTATCTGTTAGATATCTATGTATTAGATATCTATCTGTTAGACATCTATCTGTTAGATATCTATGTGTTAGATATCTATCTGTTAGATATCTATGTATTAGATATCTATCTGTTAGATATCTATGTGTTAGATATCTATCTGTTAGATATCTATGTGTTAGATATCTATCTGTTAGATATCTATGTGTTAGATATCTATCTGTTGGATATCTATCTGTCAGATATCTATGTCTTAGATATCTATCTGTTAGATATCTATTTATAGATATCTATCTGTTAGATATCTATGTGATAGATATCTATCTGTTAGATATCTATTTATAGATAGCCATCTGTTAGATATATATTTATAGATAGCTATCTGTTAGATATCTATGCATAAATATCTATCAGTTAGATATCTATATATTAGATATCTATTTATAGATATCTATCAGTTAGATATCTATTTATAGATAGCTATCTGTTAGATATCTATGCACAGATATCTATATATTAGATATGTATCTGTTAGATATCTATCGGTTACATATCTATGCATAGATATCTATCTGTTAGATATCTATGCATGGATATCCATATATTAGTTATCTATATACTAGATATCTATCTGTTAGATATCTATCTATAGATATCTATCTGTTAGATATCTATGTATTAGATATCTATCTGTTAGATATCTATTTATAGATATCTATCTGTTAGATATCTATGCCTTGGATATCTATCTGTTAGATATCTATGCTTCGATATCTATCTGTTAGATATCTATCCGTTAGATATCTATTTATAGATATATGTCTGTTAGATATCTATCTATAGAAAGCTATCCGTTAGATATCTATGCATGGATATCTATCTGTTAGATATCCATGCATAGATAACTATATATTAGATATGCATCTGTTAGATATCTATCGGTTAGATATCTATGCATAGATATCTATCTGTTAGATATCGATGCATAGATATCTATATATTAGTTATCTATATATTAGATATCTATCTGTTAGATATCTATTTATAGATATCTATCTGTTAGATACCTATTTATAGATAGCTATCTGTTAGATATCTATGCATGGATAGCTATCTGTTAGATATCTATGCATCGATATCCATCTGTTAGATATCTATGCATAGATATCTTTATATTAGATATGTATCTGTTAGATATCTATGTATTAGATATCTATCTGTTAGATATCTATTTATAGATATCTATCTTTTAGATACCTATTTATAGGTATCTATCTGTTAGATATCTATGTATTAGATATCTATTTATAGATATCTATCTGTTAGATATCTATTTATTGATAGCCATCTGTTAGATATCTATTTATAGATAGCTATCTGTTAGATATCTATGCATGGATAGCTATCTGTTAGATATCTATGCATCGATATCTATCTGTTAGATATCTATGCATAGATATCTTTATATTAGATATGTATCTGTTAGATATCTATTTATAGATATCTATCTGTTAGATGTCTATGTGTTAGATATCTATCTGTTAGATCTCTATGTCTTAGATATCTATCTGTTAGATATCTATGTCTTAGATATCTATCTGTTAGATATCTCTTTATAGATATCTATCTGTTAGATATCTGTGCATAGATATCTATCTGTTAGATATCTATGCGTAGATATCTATGTATTAGATATCTACCTGTTAGATATCTATTTATAGATATCTATCTGTTAGATATCTATTTATAGATATCTATCTGTTAGATATCTATGTATTAGATAGCTATCTGTTAGATATCTATTTATAGATAGCTATCTGTTAGATATATATGCATAGATATCTATAGGTTAGATATCTATCTATTAGATATCTATGTGTTAGATATCTGTGTGTGAGATATCTATCTGTTCGATATCTATGCATAGATATCTATCTGTTAGATGTTTATTTATAGAGATCTATCTGTTAGATATCTATGCATAGAGATCTATAGGTTAGATATCTATGTATTAAATATCTATATGTTAGATATCTATTTATAGATATCTATCTGTTAGATATCTATCTGTTAGATATCTATTTATAGATAGCTATCTGTTAGATATCTATCCATAGAGATCTATAGGTTAGATATCTATGTATTAAATATCTATATGTTAGATATCTATTTATAGATATCTATCTGTTAGATATCTATCCGTTAGATATCTATTTATAGATATATGTCTGTTAGATATCTATTTATAGATAGCTATCTGTTAGATATCTATGCATGGATAGCTATCTGTTAGATATCTATGCATCGATATCTATCTGTTAGATATCTATGCATAGATATCTTTATATTAGATATGTATCTGTTAGATATCTATTTATAGATATCTATCTGTTAGATGTCTATGTGTTAGATATCTATCTGTTAGATCTCTATGTCTTAGATATCTATCTGTTAGATATCTATGTCTTAGATATCTATCTGTTAGATATCTCTTTATAGATATCTATCTGTTAGATATCTGTGCATAGATATCTATCTGTTAGATATCTATGCGTAGATATCTATGTATTAGATATCTACCTGTTAGATATCTATTTATAGATATCTATCTGTTAGATATCTATTTATAGATATCTATCTGTTAGATATCTATGTATTAGATAGCTATCTGTTAGATATCTATTTATAGACAGCTATCTGTTAGATATATATGCATAGATATCTATAGGTTAGATATATATGTATTAGATATCTATGTGTTAGATATCTATGTATTAGATATCTATGTATTAGATATCTATGTGTGAGATATCTATCTGTTCGATATCTATGCATAGATATCTATCTGTTAGATGTCTATGCATAGATACCTATCTGTTATATATCTATGCATAGGTATTAGATATCTATCCGTTAGATATCTATGCATAGATATCTATCCGTTAGATATCTATAAATAGATATCTAACAGATAGGTATCTATGCATAGATATCTATGTATTAGATATCTATCTGTTAGATATCTATTTATAGATATCTATCTGTTACATATCTATGCATAGATATCTATCCGTTAGATATCTACTTATAGATATCTATCTGTTAGATATCTACTTATAGATATCTATCTGTTAGATATCTATTTATAGATATCTATCTGTTAGATATCTATGCATAGATATCTATCCGTTAGATATCTATCTGTTAGATATCTATGAATAGATATCTATGTATTAGATATCTATCTGTTAGATATCTTTTTATAGATATCTATCTGTTAGATATCTATGTATTTGATATCTATCTGTTAGATATCTATGTATTAGATATCTATCTGTTAGGTATCTATGTCTTAGATATCTATCTGTTAGCTATCTATGTGTTAGATATCTATGTCTTAGATATCTATCTGTTAGATATCTAAGTATTAGATATCTATCTGTTAGATATCTATGTATTAGATATCTATCTGTTAGATATCTATGTCTTAGATATCTATCTGTTAGATATCTATTTATAGATATCTATCTGTTAGATATCTATGTGTTAGATATCTATGCATAGATATCTATCTGTTAGATATCTATGCATAGATATCTATATATTAGATATCTATCTGTTAGATATCTATTTATAGATATCTATCTGTTAGATTTCAATGTATTAGATATCTATCTGTTAGATATCTATTTATAGATATCTATGCAAAGATATCTATCTGCATAGATATCTATTTATAGATATCTATCTGCTAGATATCTATTTATACATATCTATCTGCTAGATATCTATTTATAGATATCTATGCATAGATATCTATCTGCATGGATATCTATTTATAGATATCTATCTTCTAGATATCCATTTATACATATCTATCTGTTAGATATCTATTTATAGATATCTATGCATAGATATCTATCTGCATAGATATCTATTTATTGATATCTATCTGCTAGATATCTAGTTATACATATCTATCTGCTAGATATCTATTTATAGATATCTATGCATAGATATCTATTTATACATATCTATCTGTTAGATATCTATGCATAGATATCTATGTATTAGATATCTATCTGTTAGATATCTGTTTAAAGATATCTATGTATTAGATATCTATCTGTTAGATATCTATGTATTAGATATCTATCTGTTAGATATCTATTTATAGATAGCTATCTGTTAGATATCTATTTATAGATAGCTATCTGTTAGATATCTATGCATAGATATCTATCGGTTAGATATCTATATATTAGATATCTATTTATAGATATCTATCAGTTAGATATCTATTTATAGATACCTATCTGTTAGATATCTATGCACAGATATCTATATATTAGATATGTATCTGTTAGATATCTATCGGTTAGATATCTATGCATAGATATCTATCTGTTAGATATCTATGCATAGATATCCATATATTAGTTATCTATATATTAGATATCTATCTGTTAGATATCTATCTATAGATATCTATCTGTTAGATATCTATGTATTAGATATCTATCTGTTAGATATCTATTTATAGATATCTATCTGTTAGATATCTATTTATAGATATCTATCTGTTAGATATCTATTTATAGATATCTATCTGTTAGATATCTATTTATAGATATCTATCTGTTAGATATCTATTTATAGATATCTATCTGTTAGATATC
>Ga0209700_109230_pt1 | contig 11679 bp, 7 predicted proteins | sample SiratroredBW_FD_187528 | JGI IMG/M metagenome (GOLD analysis project Ga0209700, IMG submission 187528) | Root nodule microbial communities of legume samples collected from California, USA - Siratro red BW (SPAdes) (version 2) | ecosystem: Host-associated > Plants > Roots > Nodule | place: USA...
AAAATGGTTTTGAAAGCTGAAAGAAAGTGTTTATGTTTAACACAATCTTTTCATACTTCTTCCAATACTACATGCATTCTGCAATGAGTTATATGCATTCCTTTGTTTAAAAAAAAAAAAAATTAGATCTTAAAGTTTGTCTCTTCTTTTTCAGTTCAGGAACACTTCAGAAGAAAACTTTGCTTACTTTTTTTATACTCATGCCGATCCTACATGCATTCTGCGGCACTTTTGAGTTACATGCATTACTTTATTTTTTTCTCTAAAAAATTGAATCTTGTTAGGAATCAGCCTTTGTCGTTCTGTCTTCCTTTTCAGTTCAATCACACTCCTCCAAAAAAACAATTTTTTACTTCTTTATAGTCATGCTGATTCTATATGCATTCTTCAATACTTTTGAGCTACATGCATTATATTTTTTGTCCGAAAGATTAAATTTTTGAGCTTCTTTAGAACTCACCTTGTCGTCTTGTTTTCTTTTCAGATCAGTTCACACTATTTTCCAGAAGAATACAATGAGGCCACACAATGACAATGTATAAAAAAAGAAATACAAAGTTTTCTTACTTTTTTTATTTGTTTATTTTTTTTCTTATTTATTTATTTATTATTTTTACTGATTGGATATTGGATTTGTGCTTTTACTATGATGTTAACAATGGTGAGGAGGCTGTTAGGATTGAGTTGTTATGTGTAAATTGTCTCTAGGTCAACAAATTTCACATCAGTATTACTTACTACTCCCTTTCAACAGTGTTATTAATTATTCATAAATAATGTTATTTATTCCATAAATAAATAATAAATGTGATAGCTTGAATAATCTATGGTCAGGGTTTGCTGATCTTTTTTTATAGAATACTACAGTGTTGATAGTATGTTCAAGGTTGCTACATTGTTACATATGAGCTTCACTGGTTGTGATTTAATACATTTTAATCTTTCTTAAACATTCATGTTTAGATTTTCCACTTCACTTTTTGAAAATTACAATTACAGTTTGTTTCTGATTTTTCATGGTTATTAAGTTTCCTGCCAAGAGGATTTGGTGTCTTTAGTAGGTAGCTGGGTTCACCCGATTAACATTTAACATTTGTACTACCACTCTCTCTGCATGTCCCTTATTTTTAAGAAGTAAGAATTTTATTTAGTTTAATACATGCTCACTTACAGCAAAGAAAAATTGTTCCTTTGTTAATATGTTATCTAATTTTTTTAACAGACTTTGGACAACCCCTTGTCTTGTAGAAGTTTGACATTTGAATTTACATATTTTTATCTTTTGATTTGCTTCCTAGAATGCAAACGACGGATATGTATACAAGGCATATTTTTTCTTCATTGGTTTAGCATGTTTACAAGACATTGTACTTATTCTACAGTAGGTGGTTTGAAGAATTTTGAATTAAAGATTTTGTTTTGCTAACGGTTGGTGAGAAATAAAATCAATTCATAATACATTAGAAACAAATCTTTCTTTATGTTAGTTTTCTAAGATCGATTTATGTTTAAATTCAATTTCTAAAATAGTATTAAAATCTATCATAACAAAATTTGGTAGACATGTGCTGTTAATAAATATTTAGTCTTATGAGATGTACATATTTTGACATAATGAAATTGTGTTGAAAATATTTATGTGTTTGTAATTCTTTACAGGCTGATTGTTGCGATATTTGTGGTGCTACTGGTTGGAAAGAAACAATAGTTACTTGTTCTATATGCAAAGAAAACCGTGAACATGCGTAATCATCTCTTATATGCAATTTTTTTTTTTTACTTATTTTCTTTCTTTCAGTGTTTTTGATATCTTGTTTCATCTTATTTCCAAACTATTTCAGTTATTGCATGAAATTTCATACCTTAAAAGTTCCAACATATTGGGTCTGTGAGCCTTGCAAATCCAACTGTGAGTCAACTTCACAACGTGAAGAGGATGAGGGTATTAGCTCAAGAACTTCTAAGATGCATCAATCTGGCAAAGCTGTGGAACTGGAGTCACTTTCAGAGGATGAAGTCGTGAGACTCTCTCCTGCTTCAGCAAGTAAACATGCTTCTTGCCCATTGTCTAAAGGTGAGAATTTTTCTCAACCTTTGCTGCCATCCCTATTCTTCTATTTCCTCTTAACATTTACTATACATGTTTTTTTTCTCAAAAACAGAATTTTAAGTGAAAGTTGAATTTTTCTTTTCTTTAATCTAATTTGATGGAATTAAAGTATTGTCTTTATGAACTTGCACTTAGCAGTGGAAATAAACCGAGACAATCCGTTAGGGATCTATGGCCTAACCCGACCTATTTATTTCTATGATGTAATTAAACATAAATAGTCTCTCTTAATTTAATAACCTGGATTGTTTTAAATAAAGTGTTATCATACATTTACTCATGATTTTATGTCTCCATTTGATGAAGATATCATCCACTAGAGATAGTTATAGAAAGGATAGTTCTAACAATTGTCAACTTGGCAACAAAGCAAATGTCTTGCTATAATGAATTTCATCTTCGAGTAATTATTGGTTTGAGATTAGGAAGACAAGAGATAATATTCCATGTGAAATTCTTCGGGTCTGAAGTTTATCATTTGCTTTTACTCAATGTTAAAGATTCCACATTAACTAAAGACGACGCTTTCAATAGTTTATAGGTGAGTGTAAATCTTACTTTACAAGCCGATTTTGTAAGATTAAATTACGCTTAAATTCTATTACTGATATGATATCAAAATCTATCTTAACAATGTTATTGGGTCTATCAGACCACCTGTTATCGGACCGCTAATGGACCATTCTTACATGTAAGTTTCACTCCTCAAGTTAAGGAGTCTCAATGTGAGTGAGGTGTCTTGAAGATCCCACATTGATTAGAATGGAATGTGTTAGAGATCCCACATCAACTAGAGATGCACTTGATCATGTGATCATGTGGTATGAAAGTATTCTAAACAATATGTTTGAATGGTTTGCACATTTGACCAGTCACATATCACAACCTTTGCCTATACCTTGGGGAGTGTATGTAACTATCAACAATTCCGGAAGGGCAACCTCATGAGACATTGATTCTTGCATAACTAAAGGTTGCTCTTCCCTAAGAAGTTTACCAATACATGTATCCAAAGAAGAAACTAAGATTCCTATTTGAAAAAGACCTCTAAAAAATGGATCTTGCTTATTATTGACACCTTGGACGGTCAAGAGTGAATGTTGGGGAACGCCAACATATAGTATGGCTGAGTGATTTGTTCACAAATTCAAAAACTTGGAATAATACTCTAAAGTAGACAAATTATCTTGTTTGTAATTGGCTATTTTTACCTCCAATTGAAAACGCTGTAACTAATCCCATATTTGTTGAGGAGTTGAGAAAGAAGGAAAAGTATTGATCATTTAGGAATCAATAGTACTAAGAATCCCAGAGATAATATGATAAGCTTCGACTTCTTAGGCATCAAAGGCTACTTGTTTTGTCAGTGGCTTGGAAAACCCATATAGGTGACCCCATAATCCTTTCACTTTGATGTACGTCTTGAAGTATAAAATTCTTAAGTTCTATAATTCTTGTCATTGAATCACACAAAAGAAAAAATTGTCTTTATTTGAAGTTGTTATGATGGCCAAGCAGCACGGTTCCAATGAAAAAGAGAACTGTGAAAAAGCATAGAAAAAATGAAACAAACTAGATGGAAGAACTGTGAGTGAAAAAATAGTAGAACCACAAGCACAAGCAAACGAGGGTGAACAAAAATCACAAACACAAAGCGGAACCACGAAAGAGAATAGAAATCTCCAACATAACAAAAAACCGCAACACAAATAGGAACCACGAATCACGAGAACAGGGACTGTGAGCACAAACATAAATCGCAATGTGAACAAGTCCTAGAGAGGAAACACAAGCCTCACCGTGAAAATGTGGAAGGAAGAATGAATGAAACCAAACCAGTCCGATACCATGTCGGAGAGAAGGTTGATACATTTGTTCATTATTATTCGTTCTATAAATAATGATCAAAGAATTTACAGATATAGTGTGGGGAACATTATTATAAACATTGTGTAGCCCTTAAGGAGAACAAATTAATATAATTAAGGAGATGAGATATTTTTTGAATCACTTATAGGACCCACAAAGGAGTGTCGAGAAGAAAATCAACAACCCCTTGGTATAGCGTCAGTTGATCGTGCTGATTCAGGTATTTTCTTCTTATGATTTGATTATTATTTTCATATTGTCCAATGCTTTTGTTTGTTGTTTGCCACATTTGCTTGACTTTAACACTATTGCAATATGATGGGATATACACTCTCTCTAAAGGGATGATTTGAAACTGAGGAAGTAAATACTGTATTGCAATTAAAGAATTTCACACTTTTAGTTTTTCCTCAGAATGTTCCATTGCTTACATTTCAATTTTCTTTTATTATCTATTTTGTTGAGATTTTTCTTAAGCCATCAAAAGTGGATTTATGTTTTCAACGATCTCCCATCTCTTTTTGACAATTCTACTTGCATCTTTAATAGGCCATTAGATTGTATAAAGATTGTTTTAACCTACGAACCAAGTTTTTTCATCTATTAGTATAGTCGTCATCTCCTTAGCAGTGTTATCACTTCCTTGATGGCATTGTAGTTCATATTCTGTAAATAATACATCTCTACTACTAATAACATTATGGGTTGTGGAATCCATCAAATCATCGCTTTTTGTTCCTATTGTTTGTTGCATGTGCTTCAGTCTATTCGTGGAAATGTGGGCTTCTATATTACGCACATTGCAGCTTTTGGGTTTTGAATGTTTCTCTCTCACTCTCTCTTCTTTAGGTGGTATCCCTTGTTCTAACGTTGAAAAACATGATTGTGACTTTTTGCCCAGTTCAGATGCTACTTGGAGGTATGTACATCTCTTCACTTATCATTGATATCTTTTTTCCTTAAATTGCTCTTTCTTTAGAATTCACATCAAGCTCCAGTCTGTACTCATTGGTAAGAATCACATTTCCTTTCAATCTTATATGACAGTTGCTTGTATTATATGAAAGGTACAGTTTTATTAATCTGAATTTAGCATGTTGTTGATCATTTTGTAGGGGTGAATTCCGAATTCATCATACTGCTTCACGTAGCAGATTTTACGATGTATTTGAAGCCCGACCACCCTTAATGGTTAACCGGAAAGTACTTGCATTTTCAAGCCAAATGCCAGCGGTGCTTCAATTGGAGCCACGTCCTGCGTTGAAGGACCTGACTGAGATATTTGGAGATGATTCTCCTAAGCTTCATGATATTGCATTGTACTTCTTTCCATCACAACAAACTCATAGGTTAGCTTTTACTTTATTTTTTTTCTTTTTCTCTTTTTGGTGTCAGCCGAACTAGTATTTATTGTTTAAGCCATTATGTTTATACATGTTCGCCATGTAGGTCAACAAAAATCCTCGATATGATATTGAGGTTTATGAATGAGCAAAAATCAATGCTGAGAAGTGATATTGATGGAGTGGAATTGCTGATTTTTACCTCAAATCAACTTGACGTGGACTCAAAGGGTACGTAAACTGTTTCGTGCATTAGATCTGTTCTACCACTTGCTTAACTCCCTAATCTATAATTCTTTTCTAAGAATATTTGATATCAAAATTAAGATTAGGGAGAGCAGGTTCAAAATACTAAAATTTTCTTTCGAAACCTATGTTTTGTTGAATTTTTTTGTCCAATTTGCCTACTCAGGTGTTATTGGTGGAGTAAACGATGGACAATTCCTGTGGGGACTCTTTCGCAAAAAGAAAATTGATAAAACTATTGAAAGAGTACCTAAAACGGAGGCAGCAGTTACACCGAAAATGAAGTTTTATAACAATCTGGATATTCCTCCAGGCTTTGAATAATTTCCGAAAGGTCTTCATGAAACTTGCTGCTGTGGAAGATCACGACCTAACAGCATATGGTTTAAGACCTTCAAGGTGCTGCAGTGGCCACCTTTCCAAACTTTGATCCAACTTAACATTTATTTGCTCCTTAAAAATATCTCGACTTTGATTTACCATGACTTTGACTCCTACTAGAGCCATGTTCCATTGACCTTCCTCTCACCATCACCAAAGCCTCTATATGCTTTGAATTTTCCACTATATCCTCCTTCTTCTTGTTATTGGATTTTTCTTCAAGGTTTTGATCAATCTCTCACTAGAACCATGTTCCATTTACCTTCCTCTAACCATCACCAAAGTCTCTACATGCTTGGAATTTTTCACTCTGTCTTCCTTGTTGTTGCCCCTGGATTCTTCTTCAAAAGTAGCTCTACCAGCAATTAGAAATATTATTATTTATAATATTTGTGATAAGTTGATCATACAAGTTTGGTGAACTCTGAAGTAGAAGCTTTCTACATTCTTTTTTGGTATTTTGAAATTTGATGTTGTCATATGAGGAAATGATTGTTGACGTGATCCGTAATTGAAGTAGATTCTATCATTCGAAGAGTGTAGAAACTCCTCTTTTAAGAAAAGTGTATTGTAAGAGACTTAACCTCATACTATTCATGAGCGTGTCTCATTTATTTTGCTGACTTCATTTTTGCAACACTAGATAAGATTGAGTTCGTCGTTTTTAGGTGTAGATTGGCATCAACAATATCATCGATCATCTTCCATTTTTTATCTTCAATCGGTGGTAAGCAATTTTCTTTTCTTAAAACTGTTTTTATCTTCAATTTTCATGGAGAGAAATTACTTTCATTAAACTTCTGAATCTTAAATCAAATCAACTTGCACAGTGTTGATAATCTACAATGTGAGCTAACAATCTTCAGCTCTGATAGTTTGGTATCGTGATATATGTTTAATAATTATCTGCAGCTAAAATAGGGTTAAGAAAAATTGAAAATTAACTTTTACATACAACTCTATCTAACTACAATAAAAAGACAAAAATAATACTAGAAAACGTCACAAGAGAAACCTCACTTTCTCCTCCGTGAATTCTTCTCTCTAAAATATACTAGTGAAATATGATGGGTTATGCACTCTCTCTAAATAAATGATTTGAAATTGAGAAACAAGATAGTTAATATCTAGATTATGCATAGGATCATGAAGAACTTATAAGATTGTGAAATCATAACACAAATAGATTTTACTCTCAAGAACTTATAAGATCGTGAAATCATTACACATTGATTTTACTCTCTTAATATATATATATATATATATATATACATTTTTGTCAAAAAAATAAGTGAAACAAAAGAAAGTATATGAACTAATTAAAAACATAAACTGAAGTGTATGAAGGAATAATAACTATAAAAACATCTAGAAGAAATTCAAATTAAAGTAACAAACCTCATAAGCATAAACAAAACCACTTTGAATTTGGCAGAAAGAGAAAGAGATGTTAAGAAGTGTCTTAATTAAATTAATTTTATTTTATTTTAATTAGATTTGAAATGAGAATTTGTAAAAAAGACATAAGAGACTCTTTATTTAAGATTAGTGTAGAGTAACCTGGGTGCAGAGTAAGGTTTATTTTAATTGAATTTGAAATGAAACCGACTCTTTATTGAAATTTGGTTGAGAGTACCAAAAGAGACGCTTTATTTTAAATCAAATGGGATTGGAACTAGTAAACCAAAGTGCAGAGCAGAAGAAGAGATTATTTATTCATTTGTGAATTTTAATTACATTAATTTTAATTAAGTGAATTAGATAGTGTTACCCTGACAACATATATACTAAGGTCCTAATTAGTTTTGAAAAAAATTAGGTGCATTTAAGAAGGTGAATAGTTGATAAATAGAAAAATACATGCTGAGATCATGCTATGCAATTTGAAAATTGAGAAGATGAATAGTTGATAAACAAAAAAATGCATGCTGAGATCATGTTATGCAATTTGAAAATTGAGAGTATGTAAACTCTCAATTTTAACTAATATGCTGGGAAGCAATCCTATATTTATAGTAACTTTGGTTTTTCCTAAAAATGAGGAGGCTTGCCTCTTCATAAAGACAATACAACAGGAAATTCACTCAATTTCTTTTGTTATTACTGACCTTTCTCTTACCTAAGTGGCTTTACATTTTCAAGATAAGGCTAATGTATCATAATATTAATCACTTGCAGCTTGTTTACTCTGAACCTGTTCAATGGTAATTTCTTAGTCAGTGTTTAGATTCATTTTATTTTATTTTATTTATATGATATCATCTGACAGAAACTGTGTTTAAGTTAATAACTTGTATTAAACAAATTTTATATATTTAGTTAGATTTAGTTTTCATCCATAGCACAGATTGTACAGAGGCAGGACTAACTGATGGTCCAAGTTTATATGGATACTATAAATATTGTTTAATGACTTTAAATTTATATAGTACTATAAATATATAAATATTATTTAATAATAATATATATTTTTGAAACTTTTACCTGATAAATTATTAATATTTTTAAAAGACATTAAACAGTCAAGGAATTCTAAATATTAATTTTTTTTAATTTTCTATCTCTTTCTACTATTCATCTATTTATATCTCCTTTCTTTTTTTTCTTACCCTTTCACTTATTTCATTCATTTATCTGAGTTTTTTCTGAGATGTCTTTCTCCTTTCTCTGACTCTTTCATTGTTTCTTCCATAGTATCGCCTCAAATTGTCTATTTGATTGTCATTAGGTGGTTATTTGTTTTCAAATTTGTTTTATCATTTTGTACTGTGTATTTAAGTGTGTGTCTCTATTTGGAGACCTTGGAATGGTATATTGAGGAATTAGAGTTTGTATTGGCTTTTAATGAGTCATTATTTTCTCCTATTGTCTTTATGTAACTATTTTGATTAGTAATTTGTATTTAATTGTCTATTATTTTCTCTATTTCAATGTTTAGGCTTCATTGACCAGAAATTTATAATTTTAATTGTATTTTATGGATCTTCAAAATTAATTATGAAATTGAAGAGAAACTACTTCCACGTCACCGCATCCACATCAAATTTTTTCTTTTTTTAGTTTTTGTATTTATTTCTTTTGTTCTGTTGGGCCAAAACTGGAAAACTTTGGCCCATTAAGTTTAGTGGAAAACTTGGGCCCATTAGGTTTAGTGGGTGGTAGTTGACCTAGGTTTAGCTGCCCATTATAAAAGGGGTGGGGGAGCCTATATGGTAGGGTCGGCTCTAGAACATACGACAGGGTATTTATTTTTCTTCTCGGTTCTTATCTTTTCTTGTTTGTGTTTACCATTTTCGATTCAAATTATAATGAAGTTTTGAGGTTGATGTTATGTTGTTTTTGTTCTCTTCCTCTTAAGTCTTCATCATTTTATTTTTTGTGCTTAATATTTTGACTGGTTCATGCTTGATATTTCAGCTAACATGAAATTTGTGTCTGTGGAGTACTGCATTGTAACTGCATTTCTGCATTTATTTGACCAGATAGGACCTGATACAGCATTGATTAACTTTTGCTCCTTTTAAGTGCATTAAGTGCATCAATACTATGTATAAATCAATATCAGATTAGTGGATTAATCTCAAAATTATTTTTTTTATTTTTTATTATTGTTTAATTAGTTTCAAAATAATATGTGCAGATCCAAGAAAGAGCATTAGAAATTTATGATTTATATATGAAGTTTAAATGTCGAAAAAAATTTGAGATTTAAGACTTCAAGACATAATAATAGATCAAGTCCATTATTTTGGCCATCAGGTCATTTTTTTTAACCTAGTCTTGTTTTATATATTTGTAAAAGTTTTATTTAGTGTTCTATTTATATAGTTTTTAATTTTATAAACAAGTATCAAAATATTGAGAAAAGAGTTGAGTTTTTTTGTTGAATTACGCATTTATTTATAAAAATAAAAAAAAAGCAGAATTATAAAATACGGGTAAGTGTTCTTTGAATGAAAAATTATTGATAGAAAATCTTGAATCTGTCATTAAATATATTATGATTTGCAAAATCTATATCAATCATCCTAAGATGACCTTTTTCTATTAAGAAATCTCTTAATTTCCTATTAAAATTCTTCCATTAAAAGAAAAATGTCTAATCCCAAAAAAAATTGAAATATAATAATTTTGTGAATATTAATAGTTTAGATTTATTTTTAAGATTAAATATCTTGAAGGAAATTATAATAAAAATGATAAATCATTTCACATCTTAATTATATAAAAGAAATAGATTATTTTATTCATTTTGAGATCAATAATATCTCAATAAAAATTAAACAGATTAATTTTATTGTCTTATGATACAATGAAAATATATTCTTTAAATAAAATTTATTATTATAATTTTATAAATAATTAATCTTACATCACATAAATTTCAAAAAATAAATTTTAAATAAAATATCTTAAAATAGTTAAAATCCGTTATCCTCACCTACAACAAGCCTGCAAAAGCGGCACCTTTTGAAGGAAGGTTTATCTGCAAGAAAATCTTCCCCTATTGGCGGCTCAGGTAGGATACTTTTCCTGTCTGTTATATCACACGTTTCTTTCATATTGTTTTTTCCATCTGCTTCAGTTTTTTTTCCTTTGTCTTTTGCTCTTTTTCTCGCACTCTCTCGTCTTTAGGTCGCATCCCTCTTGCTGACTGTAAACAGTCTAACATTGAAAAACATGACCAGAGCATTCAGCAAAGCTTAAATCTTGATTGTAAATTTTTACCCTTTTCAAATGCTACATGGAGATATGTACCTCTCTTTGCTTATTATTGATGACTTTTTCCCTTAAATTGTTCTTCCTTTAAATTTCACATGTGCTCCATTCTGTATGGAGAATGAAAGTCTGAGATTTCCTTTCGATCTTATATATTACTATTTACGTATTAGCATGTTGTTGACCATTTTCTATTTCGGAATTAGCATCTTGCTTCAGGTAGCAGATTTTGTGATGGGTTTGAAGGCGACTACTATCAATGCTTAAACGGAAAGCATATACATTTACCCGAGAAATGCTAGCTGTCCTTCAATTGAAGCTACGTCCTGCTTTCAATGCCTTTGCCTTTGACTGATATATTGAGAGGTGATATTGCGTTGTACTTCTTTCTATAGTAACAAAATGAGACGTCAAGAAAGACCTTGAGTATCATATTTAGGTTTATGAAAAAAAATAAAAAAAATCAGTGCTGATAAGTTAAATTAATCCAATAGAGTTTGTTGATTTTCACCTTAAATCAATTTGGCATGGACTAAAGGTTGATTTGAGGAAAATATCAGTAGCTCCACTTCATTAATATCACTTCTCCCCATTATTCATAAACCTCAATATGATATTCAGGATGTTTCTTGACCTTTCCGTTTGTTCAGATAGAAAACAATATAGTGCAATATCTTAGGAGAATCATCTCCGAATATCTCAGTCAAGGCCTTCGAAGCAGGACTTGGCTAAAATTGAAGGATCACTGGCATTTCTCTTAAAAAATGCATATGCTTTCCGTTTAACCATGCATATGCCTTCAAACACGTCATAAAATCTGCTACGTGAATTCAGCCCTAGAAAATGGTCAACAACATGCTAAATTCAGATTAATAAAACTGTAACTTTCATATAATACAAGCAACTGTCATATAAGATTGAAAGGAAATGTGATTCTTACCAATGAGTACAGACTGGAGCTTGATGTGAATTCTAAAGAAAGAGCAATTTAAGGAAAAAAGATATCAATGA
>Ga0209700_109231_pt1 | contig 11677 bp, 4 predicted proteins | sample SiratroredBW_FD_187528 | JGI IMG/M metagenome (GOLD analysis project Ga0209700, IMG submission 187528) | Root nodule microbial communities of legume samples collected from California, USA - Siratro red BW (SPAdes) (version 2) | ecosystem: Host-associated > Plants > Roots > Nodule | place: USA...
CTATAAATAATACTGAACATTTAGTAATAAGTATTCTCCAGTACAAAAATATTAATTAATAACCCTTAGTATATGAAACAACCATCATTACACTATCACATTAACATAACTATTGTGCCACCTTTACTTTCCAACGAATTTTTTTTGAGCATTGAGCTACTGAAAAGTATACAAACTGAAAACTCATATATCTACAACAACTTGGATAACCAAATATTACATTGGAATAGTCAGATAACTTTGGCCCTTGTTTATATACCTTCACTTGCTTTCATCCTTTTCACCTATCACATAACGATTTTCAGTGGCACTCAGGCCACATGCGTGAAGTTGCTTTCTCTTCTTTACAAGATGTAAACAGGTTTTCCTATCATCTTTAGCTTCCTCATAATCAGGCTGCACAATAATAAGCTTTGTTCAGTATCCATCTCAAACTGGATGAAAAGATGGATACCCTGGGTGATTCAGCTTAAGCTTCACAAGACAACATGCATAGATACCAAGCAAGAACCCAACTTTCCACAAAAAAACCTAAGACCCAAAATTAAAATGTGATGACGATTCTCATTTTGTTCTGCTAATTAAAATACTGAAGTTGTGATCTGATTAGTTTCTCCAAATACTACAACTCCAAAGTGTATTTTAGTGAATGCTTGATTTGTAAAATTATTTACCACTTATTTAACCATTATATTTGAATGCCAATCATAGCAAGTCAATCAACTGGTTCTTGAATTTATCAATATAAACCCAACAACCAAGAAAGCACTACGAAGACACCATAAAAAAAGATTAATAAACTGAATATTGTTCTGACAATGAGTGCAAGGCGTACACATGTATGCACGTATATGGGGAGACTATCCTAATATTTATTGGTTATAACTTTTCTGTCGTAAGGAAATTATAAATTACAATGAAATAAATTCATACAAATATAAAAGGAAAGAAAATCATGTGCTCAAAACTTACCAACCTTGATAGCTAAAGCTCGGTCAAAGCTTTCAATAGCATTATCTGGCTCACCAAAATTCAGCTGTGTTCTGCCAAGTGTGACCCATGCCTGAAAGGATCAAGATTGAAATGCATGCATTAATTATGAAACTGAAAGGTACTAGCTTGGCCCTAGTAGGCATGATCAAGTGTGATTCAAAATCAAACTTCGGCATGTTTTTTAGTTTAGACTATAAGTCCTATAAATACAATCCTCAAAAAATTGATCATGTACTAAATCTAACACAGACATAGCATAGAAGCCAACCTAAAATCTGAGAAGGTTAGTTAACAAAGCATTTACAAAAAGTTAGAGCATTTTATCTCAAAATCAAGAAAATATAACAAGACTCTAGATCTTACACTTAGATTTTCAATGCTGATACCATAACAGTACTGACCAACTCATCACTTAAGCATATGCATTACAAGAACAAATGTGAATCAGGTGACCATGATACTGAATTTCAAGTATATATTCACACTACTAGTTTTTTAGGATTATAAACAAAATAGTACAACCAGCCCATAATTGCCTCAAATTGCAACCTGGAATTGGAGATCAAAATGAGGAAGATCAGTTATATGCATGAAATATATCACATACGCACAGGTCAAGCTTTTCTGAGTTTAAGAACTTTCTGAAGAGAATCTTTCAAATTCCCCTCATCCATTGTTAAACTTGATTATAATTTAGGCACAATTACAACCTGATACAAAACAAAATCGCAGCGCAGAATTAAAGTAAATAAATTTTATTAGCAGGAAGGAATATTGCAAAAGTCACAATGTTTAATGGTGAATTCCAATAAAATTGTATCATACCTCGGCCCATGATGGGTCCAATTCAGTCGCTCCTGTCAAGTAAAGGGCATAGATTCTCAAATTTCAAGCACTTAACCACTGACAGTTTAAGTGATATAACAATCAGAAGCAAAACCCTAAATAAATGTTCTACATTGCAGATATTAAATATATAATAAATTGCAGAATATAAAATTCATATGGGAAAGATGATTTTTTTTCTACATTTCTCACCTAAAAAACAAGGACTTGCTATATTCAAATCACACCTCAGGAAACAGTTCAATTGTTATACTTAATTTAGTAATTTAAAATTTCATTTGATAAATAATCAAGATTAAGAAAAAAATGAAGTTCTTAGACGCACGAGTTGCAGCCTTTAAAGCATTCCATGTGTCTTCAATTTCTAGTAAAACTTGGGCTTTTTGTTCATGCAAAATTGGAACATCATGTGCCAACGCAAGAGCAGCTTCCCATTTACTTAGTGCTTCGTGGTACTTCCCATCCTGGAAGAATAAATATGGAATTAACTACAAAACACAGGCATTGACCAAGAGATAAAACATCACAAGAAGACGACAAATTTTAAATTTTTCGGACAAGAACACCCATATATAATTGAAATTTAAGAAAAAAGAATCATAATAAATAAATCACATATATAGGATTCTACAAAGAAGCAAGTCAGATTGGACACATGGCTAGAGAATTAGGACAAGAAGGATCAAAACTGTTGGAGGAGATCTTGGAATCCAGGACGAGAGAAGAAGCCTGAGGCAAAGGCTAACAAATTCATAATTGAGAGATTTTGTGTGATACTCTAAGAGAAAGAGAATAATGAAGGGGGATTATTGGTGTGAGGGTCATTTCCCATTTTCTTGGACTCTTTTTGTTCTTCTCTGTCATATCCTTACGTCACTGCTATTGCTTACTATTCCTCCTACTTCATACATTGCGTGTTGATTATTGATATATCTATAAAGCAATAACCAACGTTTTTCACTTTTAATTCATTACAGTTTCAATATTAAAATATGTAGATATATGTCATATGTGCCAAATTGTAATGAAGCAGCGAGAAACGAAATCGATACACAGCAAAAGAACCAGTCTTATTTATCCTTTTAACCTATTAACAATCTCTGGAATGCATAAACCAAATTCTGTATAAATTTTCGAGCGATTAATCGTGGAGCCAAAATAATCTTAAAGTGCAGTTTTCTAGATGAACTGAGAAAATGTTACTTCCAATTGTAAGTAAATGTCTAAGAGACTGCCACCATAGTTACGTCCATATAGCTGAAATGCAAGTGACTTGCAAAAGGAATACACGTCAACAATAACTTGATTAATCAAACTGGTATTTAGAGCTAACACTACTAGAAAAATGATATTTTACTGGAGGATATAATTGCGGTTAACAGGAAACCGCATTGAAAAGAAACGCGGTGATATTTTTGAAATTAAGTGCAACGATATCACTGCGTTTGTCTACAATAACTGCGGTCGTATTTCTCACGAGACATATTGCAGGAGATACCACTGTGGTTGGTGTCAGAAGCGCGGTGGTAAGATACACAAATATTAAAAAAAATTGCTGTAGGGAGATACCACCACGGTTATTTTTAGAAGCGCGATGGTATGTGGGTTCCTTTTTTACGTCATTTCCGTGCCACCTATAGCTTCACCAAATGCCATTGGGTTAAACCTCATCATTCAAGCTCAAGGTTTTTCTTCTGAATGGGTTGCTTTTTTGCTTGTTTTGGTTCCTTAAAACATTCAAAGAACAAGAGCAAGGTTCTTGTAAGAAACTTTCGTCCCTTCTGAACAACAACACCAAGATTCTCTTTTTAGGTTTCTTGTGATCTTTTCTTTCACTGCCTTAACCCCTTTTCTTGTTTTTCTCAGCAGTCAACAGAGCTAAGTTGATTTCCTTTTATCTTTTTTTTAGAGAAATGGTAATAGCAATAGCAAGCAAGAGCAAAGTAGTGTCTCTTTGGTTCAGGACTGCCCCAAAAATGCCGTTAACCCTATACCACAACTCTAGTAAGTAATCTCATTGGTTACATTCTATTATTTGAAGCTTTTTTTTTATAAAGATAAATGTTGTTTGCTACCTCTTTGGTTTGATGTAGGGAGAAAAATCAATCAAGTACAACCCCAGTGCTAGAGACATAAGTGTTTATGTGAATCCTATACTCGATAATGGGCTTAAGCCCAATTTGCTCTCCATGCTGAGATTATTTCACCCTTTCATCCTAATTCAATTAGGGTTAGACATAGAAGCAGCGCTGCCCTTTTCATTCCTCACTTACCTTCAATTGAATTACGGTTTGCAATCAAAAGGAAAAACACTTATGCAGCAGCGACAACTAGTGGTGATGATGGTGGAAAGCAGTGGGGACTAGGGTTTTGCCATGGTGCAGAAATCTGTCTGCAGGTTATCGAAGAAAAAGAAAAGGAATACCACTGCGGTTGTTAACAAACAACCGCGGTGGTATGTCTCACTTTCCACCGCAGTCGCGGTGGTAGCTTCAGTACTTTTTATCGCGACTGAATCTATTGTGGTTTGAGAGCCACAGTTGTAAGCCTTGCAGAACCGCGATGATATGTGTCTTTTCTACTAGTGTAAACTTAACAAAGCAAAATCTCAGACTCAGACAAACAAAGGTCTTGTTTGGATGATCTTCTCAATAAGAAATTATAAGAACACAAAGTAAAATGAATTAAGCTTCTCTAATAAGCTAAAATCAACTTTTATAAATTTTCTCATAAATAACTTTTTTAAAACTTATTTTTACTTCTGCATGAGCTAATTAGTCCTATTGAGAATTAATTACATTTTCATTCACTCAAATATGTTCATTTTAATGACCTCTGTGCGTTAATACTTGTTCTGACCTTATAAAACACAAGTGGTTACTCATGTCTTAACGAGGGGATATCTTAGTTGGACTTTGGTGACTAAACTCAAAATAATTATAATAAAAATACTGTCACAATAATAACGTTATAAAAAATTCCTTATCTCATTCACTTTTGTCTATAATTCAATAACTGTAACAATATTTACACTACTTTGTATTACAACTATGAACAACAAATGCTTAAATAATACACTTATGTACAAGGTATTCAACAGTCCTCTACTACTGTCATAAGGAATGATAGAATGTTTTGAACTTAAGCTAATGAAATTAGAGAAAATAGCATAGTTTGGCGACGACAATTATCCTCATGAAGCACCCATTTGTACACCAGCTGATGTCGCAAACTACGAAGATCAGACTGCAAATAAACCATGATCCATCAAATTAAAATTTGACCAACTCAACCAAAAATACACATAACCATAAAAGTATAACTAAACTATTCCAACCGTCGTGTATTCAGGCATATTCTTCCTATGAAACCTACATGAACCATCCCACAATTCCATGTATTTAATGACCATCATAGCACAATCAAACCTGCAAAACATCACAAATATTTTCCAAGGCAGAAAAAAACTTTAATATACAAAGCATTCACCAAAATCAAAACACACTAACATGTTTAGTTGGAGTGGGAGGTCATCGTCTTTCAGTTTAAGACGAGAAGGTTTGGGTCCCCCGACATTTGCAAAGAAATATAACAGAGCCTGCAGACAATATGCCTAAAATAAACAACACAATTTCACCAACACTTACTACAAAAGCAAAGGATTTCATGAAACAAACAACACATTACCATAACTAGATTAATGGACTTATGGACACAGTGCTGCCCAAGGGAATCGAGCACATATAACTCCCTTTTCCCACAAACCAAAACATAACACCATCGACGGTCGTTATGAATTGTGGGGACAAAAATCTACACCAAAATAAAAAAGTTTTTAGTGATTAATAAATACTTACTTAATATTATATGAGAACACTTACTATTTCAGTTGTCATGAATTCGTAGAACACCAATAAACTCTCAAGGAATAAAGACGTCTATTTAGCTTCCCTCCAGGTACTCCATCTTGATTTAATCTTTTCTTGTTCCATATGTTGAATTACATTGGTTTGCAACAAACAACATTAATCAAAATGTGCTATGAACCAAAAACAATTACTAATAGTAGTACATACCGCAAACATGAGATTCAAGCAAATATGCTTGATCATGCCCGTCCTTTTCTTTTCATCATTCATCAGCATAAACGTGGTAAAAAGCACGACTTACATTCAATTTTTATAGTTATTTCCAAAAAAATAAAATTGGAGATTGAAGGTAATCAATTCATGCTTACCAAGTTATCCACTCTTTGCTGCGGGCCAAGGCTACGGAGGTGTTGTTCAAACTCAACAATAACACTACACAAATAACAACACAAGATAAAGTCAAAATAAAACACACACTAATTGACAAAATATAATATACCTATGGTTATTTTCACCAGAACCGGTCAAGCTCCTATAAAGCTTATCGACATCAACGGTCGTATTGGCCTTCGTATTATCACCATCTCCACTCTCTGGGGACTCCTTATGGGGCTCTTTGGGGAAGTCCTTGTCGGACTCTTTCGGGGACTCATTGGGGGAGTGTTTTGGGTACTCTTTAGACTGAGAGTTGGGGGAGTCTTTTGAGGACTCTTTGGACTGAGAGTTGGGGAAGTCTTTTAGAGACTCTTTGGACTGAGATTTGGAGAGTCTTTTGGGGACTATTTGGACTGAGACTTGGGAAAGTCTTTTGGGGACTCTTTGGACTAAGACTTGGGGACTCTTTGGGGAGTCCTTGTGGGACTGTTTGAGGAACTAAGAGTTGGGTCACTGAGAGTTAGGGGACTGCTTGGGGGGATCCTCAGGATACTCCTCAGTGGACTCCTTGTTCTATTCCTTCGTGGAATGGAGGATGGTGCCTCGATGCTTTTAGTTGGGGAACTAGACGATTCCTTTCGTAGGAGTCTAATTTCTTCTCCAAGTGTAGCGAAGAGCTTTGTATTGGACTAAATTTTTTCTATTCTCGTTGCACCTTTTGTCCAGCCTCAACATCCTCGACCTTCATGGACACTACAACTAAAGAATTTACAAATTGAAGTGCATTGCGCATAATGTCTAGAGTCTCCTCCTCCTCTATCAAGTTCCAATCTTAAACAATCTACAGAACACGTACACAATTCTTGTGACCAAATCAAAAACATTATACAATCGTAATGTAGAAAATTCATACAACACTCACAATTACTTGATTATTCAAAAATAACTCCTCAGTCTTTGAGGAATACCTCAAATTCTTAATGCAAGGCTAGTCAGAAAACGTGGGAACAACGAACTTCGTCCCAATCTCAGATGTTGCACAACCCACAACTTCTCAAAAAGAATAATAAACCCATTTAACAAACCATATATTTAATTCCCAAATTCATACCACATTATACATAATTTAAATTCAACAAAACACAAACTTGCAACACAGATACGCACCCGGCCAAGTGTCGGAAGCTCGGTCCAGACTCTTTACCAATAAACAATGAACGACCTCACCCCAATTCCACTAACGACTCTAAATTATCTAATAAACTAAAAGGAAAGATGCTAACAATCCTAGAAGTGCGTGGAAAATGAAAAATTAAAAATATAAGCAATATATACACACTACAATAATTATGCACATTGTCTCCCTCACCTAATTTCACAACAATCTTCTCTATTGTAATTTCCTCCTCACCAAACAAATGGTTAACCAACCCAGTTGTACAATTATCAAAACTAACTTCTCCACTAACACCCAAACCCAATACAACACAAACATCGAAAAGATTAAATGGAACCAGATGCTCCTTAATCCTGAAGCTCTTGGTTTGGATGCTCCATCTGCTGACCAACTTAAGCAACAAGGAATTGGAAATTTTGAGTGGCTCTTCCATGTGCAACATCCATCTGAAAGGGGTCCTTTCCAATTGTTTTCATTGGAGTGCACCAATGTTTCCAGTTTATTTGCATAATAATGTTGGTCTCAACCTTGTGCCTAAGCCTAAGCTGCAAATTATATATAACATTTGTGTTACTATCTTCACATCTCAAACATTTCAATAACAAAAATAGGATGCAAACTAACTTACCACAAATTAGCCATCGTTGACATTAACTCCTTTTCCTTTTCCAGCCATGAATCTTCAAACTTTCAAACACCTAAACCAAAAAACCAATTTAAGTCAAATGTTTTCATGACGACCATTTCCCTAAATTAACCTGTGTGTATTAATATTGGTTCTAATTATGCATTAATCAGAGGTACCCTTCTTTAATGAGGGGATACTTTATCCCAAAAAAACTTCTCAACTTCTTTAACTACACCCATAATAATGATTACTCATGCTTTATAGCACAAAAGTATGTGTATTAATACTAGGTCTGAAAACACAAAACATAAGAGGTTACCCCTTCTTTAATGAAGGGACACCATAGTTGAAGAAGTTAAGAACTTAATATGCGAAAATGGTCCTCACCAACACCTCTGAGTTCAATCACCAAAAGTTTTACTAAGGTGTCCTCTCTTTAGGGCAAGGGAAACCTCTGATGTTTCGTAAGCTCAAAACCACTATTATTACTTTACAAAACACATGTGATTACCCCTTCTTTAATCAAGGCAAACCTTATTTGAAGCTTTGGCAACTAAGTCAGATGAGCACACAACACCATACATAGAAGAAACAAAAAGATTCAAACATCACAACCCTAAACCTTTAACAAAAATCATTCATCAACAAAAAACTAAGTCGTCAAACCATAAAAAATGTCTTCCCTTTTCAACAAAACCCCTAAAAGACGAACCTTTACTTCAACCACCACAAACCCAAACCCCAAACGGAAATCAAACGTCAAAAAATAAACCTTTACTTTTCCATCAACAACCAAGAACAAAACTGTAAAACGAGTAATAAAACTTCATTTTCCATCAAAACCATGTAAAAGACGAACCTTTACTTCAACCACCACAAACCTCAAATGAAAATCAAATGTCAAAAAATGAACCTTTGCTTTTCCATCAACAACCAAGAACAAAACTATAAAAAGAGCAATAAAACTTCCTTTTCCATCAAAAATTACATAAAAGATGAACCTTTACTTCAACCACCACAAGCCCCAAACTCCAAACGGAAATCAAACGTAAAAAAATAAACCTTTTCTTTTCCATCAAGAACCGAGAAATAAAATGTAAAACAAGCAATAAAACTTCATTTTCTATCAAAACTCACATAAAAGACAAACCTTGACCAAAAACCCACCACACCTTCACAGTAACAACGCCACTAAACTGGAACCCTTAAACCACTGTGCCAATGATGATGAATCCTTTACCAATATAGCACACAGAGAACAAAGGTCACGAAAAAGACGAGAGGAGGGAGACCAGAGCAGGCAGAGAGACTTTGGACGAGGAGGCAGATAGAGTTTGAGCACTAATGTTTTGGGTTTTTAGTCTTCAAACCTCAGCCAAGCTTCAAATCACTGTCACTTTACACACTGGATTAAAATAATATATTTTTGCCACATCAGCAGTGTCAAATGAAGGTAATGCCATGTATTGGTGTCAACATAATATTACTCTTACATTTTTCATGCACCTTTCATAATGATAAAAAGAGGAATTGTTTAGCATTATTAATTATTTTCTTCACATTTTCGCTGCACCTTTTACCGCGACAAAGAAAGGAGTGAATATTTTTTTGCCATTTTACGGACTTCTACAATCAATCTCGAAGGTAAATGATATTTTAAATGACTTTCGAATTTAGAATCCAAAAACTATTTTGGCTTTCTATTTGTCTTTTAGATTGTATAATTCAAAAGCAGTTTTATTAAACATAAATGCTTTGAGGTTTTTCATTGTTATGCACTAACCAACATTCGAAATTGAAGCATTCAATGAAGCAAAAGTAAGGTTTGTTGTGTGTTTTATAATGGTATCGTATGATTGGGTTGGATTATTTGAGCGGCGGAGGACGCTGGCGTGAAAGAGGAGTTTTTTTTTTTTTTTTTTTGGAATTTATAGGCTTCCAAATTTTACAATCCGGAAGGCAAAATGTTTTTAGAATGACTTTCGGATTATCCGAAAGTCACTTGAAATTTATTTTAACTTCCAAATTACAATACAAAAGTATAAATCCGGAAGTCAAAATAAATTTCAAATGACTTTTGAAAACTACAATCCGAAAGTCTAAATTTTTATTAGAAGGGTATTTTTATCTTTCTGCCAATGTTAATTTTAGAATTAAAAAAAAAAAGAATGGAGGTGCAGGCTAATATTATGGAGGTGCAGGAAGAAACTTTGTTCTTATAATTTCCCTTTTTCCTTCTGTGTTCGTCATGGGTCGGGCCTTGGGGTTTCTAAATGGACAATTACTTCTGCACTACATCATTCCTTCCTACACCTCCCTTTTTTTTTGACATACATATTTTGCCCTTTACAATTTGTATCTTTTTAAAGCTCTCAAAACTGATTTGTATCTTCTCCACAATCAAAGTTTTAATAAAGGATATTGTTGAAGATACGGGTTTTGGATAACTTGAAACTAGGTATTTGATTTTGTAAGCATTGGATTTTTTAGCATTAAGTGAGTTTGTTAGTGAGTTATATTTATATTATATAATTTGAAAGGTTTTTTGGATTAACCATCCGCAAATAAAAAATTAGTTATAAATGATATACTATATAAGCAAATACTTGAAGTAAATTTGTCATTCTATATCTGGCAATCCTGAACATAAAATTTGTATTGTAGATTACACAATCTAGAATGTAATTATACATTCCAGATTGACCAATTCATAAGGTAAAATTGTATTCTATATTACAAAATCCAAAATATAGATTTTATATTCCAGATTGGTCAATCTAAAAGGTGAATTTTTATTTTGGATTATGTAATTGTTAGAGCAAAAGCCCAACATCCAAATATTTTTATTAAGTGTTAAAAATAACCAAGTATAAAATATGGTCATGCTTTGTATGTAAGACAATAACTCAATTCAACAACTGATAATGTAAAGCACAACTGTTTCATATGTGTAGTCTTATTTTTATGTCTAACATAGCGTAGATACGTTCAAATGATAAACACATAGTTTAAGCACTTCATACTACTCAAAAACATATATATGCTTATTTTATGTTCCAAGAAATGTTTATTACTTTTATAAAACAAAGAAATTTGTTCAAGATTAAAGTACAAGTCAACATCAATATCTCTTGAAGTTCGAGCTAAATGTGCTTTTCCTTTATAATTCCCTTACATTGAGAATTGAGAACTATGAAAAGACTATATGTTTCGCACGACTTTAGACTTTAGGCAAAGTCAAGCAAAGACATGCTGTCCAAGAAGAGATAAATACATCTAGCCACTAGGAAGTTACATGAAAGAAGAAATGAGAATTTGGGGTTCGACAAAGATTTGACCTTGTTCCTGCATATTTCTGTGCATGGTGGAAAATCGGGGTTTACGTAGTTCTAGATATAAATTTGTTTGTTGGGATGTTTGATATTTTTTATTTTTAAAAATTTTATATATTTATTTAATTTTGAGATTAAAATTTTTGGTACTTGGAAAATTGGATATTTTGGATATTTTTATATTTTTAAAATTTATGATTCGTTAGGGGCATAAGGAGGTGCGAACGATCGTGTTTAATACTCATATGAATTAGAAACATTTTCGTGTATTTTTTTTAAATAAAATTTTGTGTTAGATATCACTTGATGCGTACAATCATTTGAATATTTAAACAAATTATTTTAAAATAAAGCACAAGAAAACAATATTTTTATTTATTTCTCACATTTACAAATTTCTTTTCAATAAAAGTTAGATACGGGACGACGCATACGGTCATGAATATCTAAATTCTAT
>Ga0209700_109234_pt1 | contig 11674 bp, 10 predicted proteins | sample SiratroredBW_FD_187528 | JGI IMG/M metagenome (GOLD analysis project Ga0209700, IMG submission 187528) | Root nodule microbial communities of legume samples collected from California, USA - Siratro red BW (SPAdes) (version 2) | ecosystem: Host-associated > Plants > Roots > Nodule | place: USA...
AGTGTAATTTATAAAAAAAAAAAAAAAAATAACAGTACAAAGCCTTATATAATGTCTATGATCTTTACTATTATATTTCTGTAGCTGATAAATGACATTGTAATTGTTAGAGATATAAACTGATTGCTAGAGATATGATTTGATTACACTGTATCGGATAATATAATGTGATTTGATAGGAAAATATCATAGTAGATATTCATTTTATTCATTATTGTTGTATCTCTTCTTCATCATAAATAAGAATATTCTTATATGTTCCCAATATCTCTTTTCAAAAGCTTATAATTTGGTTTAAATAATAAATTCAGATCTAATTCGATATCACAAAATTGACTTATATCATATATGGAGTCATTAAAAGATTTCCATCACATTCTTCGTCTGAATTACATATAAGTTGAATCATATTTATAAATAATTCGATAAAAAGTGATTATAGATAATATGATAAGTTGAATCATTCTTGCAATTAGACTCTAATACAATGTTAAGGGGATTAGTGTCACAGCAGGTCACGGAGGATTGTACAGCTCCGATACTGTGTTGAGAATAGAGAGATGAAGAAATAGAATGAATTTTGTTTGTTGAAACACGAGTATTCTTATTTATAATGAAGAAATACAATAATAATGAACAAAATCAATATCTAATAATAGAAATATTTGGTAAGATATTCCCTATCAAATCATAACATAATCAACTCGGTTCTCTAACATTCCACCTAAAGCTAAAAAATAAGATAAGCTTGTTACAATGTCATAAGAACTCGTGAGACTTGGTAAACATGTCAACCAATAGGTAGTCGAAGCTGACCAACTAAATAATAACAAAGATAATAGATATTTCTAGACATGAATTTCTCTCCGTCAAAGTAACAATCAATTTTCATCCTTTCAAATCATATCTTTAACAGTAATAAATTTCAGTTATACATTAAGAAACTTCTCTAGTTTCATATTATACATAGATCATCCCTTGTCAGCTTAGTAGGAATAAAATCTGTGATTGTAAAATACGCATGCGCACACATTCGGTGAGATGTATATATAGATTTTGCAAGTTTATAGCATAATTTTAATCTAGAGGGGTGGAGGCATATTTCAATAATACCTTGGGGAAAGGATTACTGACTCAAACTTATCTTAAAATTATTCCAAGGGAAAAAAATGGAGATAAGAGTCTAGAAATATTTCAGAATATAAGTCAGCACGTGACTAGACTACTAACTAGCAATTTCAGAATAAAAGAATTTTTAAAATTTAGTAGAATACCTGTGGATTCAACACGTGCATGTGACGTAAAATATCATCCTAACACATACAAATGAAATTGTCAGTAGATTTTTCCATTTACTAAGGATTAAAAATTTAAAACTTGATTTCCATTGCATCTCAAGTTATTATCTATTATGCAATCACTTCTTTTTAATACAAGTACAGCCATCAATCTGCTTCACAACTTCTATTTCAATATTTTTCATTATAATATTTATATAACGATTCTTGCAAACAGGTGGTTTGCTCTGTTATTACATTAGTGTTTTTGTCGTCATTTTCCATTTTGCAGCAGGTAAAGATGCAGGATTCGGAGTAATTATAACGAAAACAATTAGCAGCATGCATCAAATTATCAAAACTTGAATCCTTCACTCCTTAATAAAATCTTGCTGAATAGTTATTATTTGGGTAGATCTATTTTCTTTCCTATATTTCCCCTATTTCCCGTTTTATGTTAAGTTTCCCTATTTCCTTTAATAGGTTTAGCAGTTTAGCCAATAAAAGCTTGTATCATTGTATGGCAAACACACCTTGACTCTGTTCGTATCCCAAGGACGTTATACGTGGGGCGAACCCTCCAAAGGAACTACACGCTCAACCATTTTAAAGAAACAGGTATATTGCGGTATGAAACAATTGGAGTTCCCATTGAGCATAATTCTATAAAGCACGGGTAAGGACACAAACATTTGATATTACACACAGACACTAGGGATGCCTAAAGTATAAGACACTGTAACACAGCTACATTCACACAAGACACCATACATCATAAAACATAAATAGTCTAGTATATCTATATTATATAATACATATCTATGCATTAAAATAAAAAACACCTATATATAATATAATATAATATTGATAATGTTATCTCTATATTATATTATATAAGCAAATATGAAGCAGTGGAAGAAAAACAAATAGGTCAGAAAATTACTAAAGCCAAACAAAACCCCTATGGCAAGAAATAACAAAGCAAGGGAAATAGGGGAGTGTGCAATCGAAACAAAACAAGTCACTAGAATGCAACGAAAGTCGAGAATGTATCACTGAGACTTCGTTGAGTGCTAAATCTTACACCAAAGAAGTTGGAAGCCAAATCTCACTCGAGAGATGAAGGAAATAAGGATGAAGGCATACACGAGAAGTATTTCAAGCAATCTGTCTCTTTCAAAAAATTTGAAATTTGTTCTTTAAAATAAAATTAGAAAGTTAGTGTTGTAGTTATGTCTTCTATTCATTAAAGCCGAAAAATATTTTTTTTAATCCGACACTGCAAGTGCGTCTAACATGTGTTGTGCAGCTGTTAATGTCTGACACTTGAAGATGCCTATGAGTACCAATGTCCGTGTTTCTGAGGCAGAATGACAAGATTGAAATTGATGAAGAAAGCCCAGCAGTAGAGGAGGCTGTATAGTAAGTCTTGTTAATGTATTGTTTCTTTCTGATACTCAATAATTCCATAATTATTGCTTATTGCCTAGACATTTTTTCACAATATATCTATATCTATCTATATATAATAAAAACATATCAAATATTTTTTTAATTAAAGATTGATCTGACCTTTTGTCGATGCTTTTGTCTTCAATGAAATCAAGAATCAAATTGAAAAACTTGTTAAAATTCTTCGTAGTGACAAGCCCAAAGAATATTTTTGCCTAATTTCTCGTCTTTTTGGTAATGATGGAAACATTAACGATGTTACACAAAATGCAAGCAGGATGACTTAAGTGGAGAAATCCATAGGAAGTTATTAGTGATCGCAAAATACCCGACTTAGTGAGATGCAAGTTTTATTGCATAGCTATCTCTAACTACACTATATGGCAGTGAATAGTAGGCTTTAAAGGGACATGAGAGAAAAGTAGTTCTAGCCCAGAAGGCGTGCTGTTGAAGGAGTGATGAGTGGGGTTGATTTCCACACTGGCATCGCTGACATTGTGGTCACTGATGTGATGCACAGCTGTTGGCCCACCACCAGCCTCAACAATGGCAGTGTTAACAGTAGGGGGGGTGGTAACTCCTTTGTATGGAAGCTCGAGAAAACAGGCAATGCTCTGTCGGATCAGGAGCTCCATGCCAAGTTGAAAGGGAACAGTGATTTTATTATTTTTGACACTAATTAGATGATTCAATCTCCTTTTACATAATTTTAGGGGAACAATTGTCCCTAAAATAGAAAAGAAGGAAACACTGATAAATAAGAAAATAAGGTAAAGCTTCCCAAGATATTTTATTATTACAACGAAATAAGTTAAAGAACCAAATTGAGTAAAAGCACAAGGTTAAGGAAGGAATTAAAGCTTTAAATAAACAGAAGAAGAGTATATTTCAGTTTTAAATAAACAAGACGCAGATCAATATGATAAAAATGCTAACATCACACTATCCAAATTATGGCAACTAAAGAAATTGAATAAGTCTCAATCCCTACAATTTGAGTCAATAGTAAAAAGAAAGTACGCAGGGAAGAGTGTTATTAATACCTAAGATGTTGCCAGTGTTCCATGTCAATAAAATAAAGTCCCATATTTTCTGAATAAGTTAACCTAATTCGTTGTGAAGGATAAAAACTCGGGGTGTAAACCAAGGATAAGATAAAAACAAAACATTTTTCATTATTCCTTTAGGCCCCTCTTAATATTTATATGCAAGAACACTCACAGAGAAGCTGATCACGTTTCAAAGTTTTATGAAATTTTAAATATATTGAATAAAAAAACATTGTAGTGTTTGCATACCTCCAACATCCCTGGGTTTTGCATATCCTCTGTAAACAATGTTGTTGATGGTTCCATCTCCATTGATCCATGGCAATATTGGCATGCATGACTCACCAAAAGAAAATTTGAGAGTTTCATTCTCATGATTGACAAGCCATGTTTGTCTTGGTTACCGCTTTCATTCCTATCACAAGCTTGATTTTGAGGATCCAAAGCCACACGGAAGATTGAGTATTGTCACTCTGTGCACGTTATCAATAGTAGTCTTTCTTTCACTCGGAGTATGAACAGAAGAAGTATCCCTTTTATCTGATTCGTAATGCTCACATGTGAAATCACTCTTCTCAATAGTTTTTGTTGAAGACGGTTGTCCAACACGATGAAAATCAGAGCCAGATGTCAAAAAGTACTTGTGACGGTATAAGACATCAACAATACCGACAGTATCATAAGCATTGACCTATACAGTAAAGAGAATATTATTATAGAAAACGGTGGGAAAGAAATAGAAAAATAAAATGAAGGGTTTTAAACCAGCCTGAGAATAAGTTATTATGAATTTCTGCAAAAACCTTTCAATTCTTTCAGAGGGAAAGATTTCAAATCACTACTGCTATTTTAAATCTGAAATAGGTGCATTTATTTCTATTATAGGAGATTTATTTTTCCGTTTATTTCCATATATCCTATGTATTATGATTCTGAATATCGAGAACCTTAAACCCTAAATCCTATATGGTATCAGAGTCGGTACGACTCTCACCTCTTTCAACCATGTTGAATATGGTGATGCCTGGTGCTTCGACAAACACATCTAGAATCTCAAAAGAGGTTCTAAGGAATGTTCAGTCAAGGTCTTAGAGAACAGTAGCGATGCTTTCCCAAGGTGGTCATGCTTTCAAAACTAGTCCTAAAGAGATTCATGGGCTTCCACATACTTCAAAGATAAGCTTGTTTATAAAGGAACAACTAAGAGCAGTTGTACAAACTATTTTCTCCAAGAATGAAACCCAACTCTTGAACAATATATAAGCTGAAAAATCCCCAAACCTTTTGCTTTAATATTTTGGGTTGAAAGTGGTATTTTGGTCTCTTATATGGGTTTGTTCACCACTCATTGGTGTCGAAATTTGTTGATGTTTGCCCATGAAGAACCTAACATTAGTATCAAAATTGATGATTTGTCCTGGTAATCGACTTAGATGAGTATGATACCAAATAGGTAAAGAATCCTAAAGTTTGAGGATTTCTTGTATTGAAAGTCTTCCATTTTAGAAAAGCATGTCCCACAATACAATGATGATACAAAAGGAAATGTCACCAATGAGATACTTGTGGTTAAAACTATGCTTTCACTTGAAAGAAAAGTGTTACAATTTAGAAAAAACTCACACTTAATGAGGATATTGTTAGGAATTAAAGGCGAGCGGAAAGTCCCACATTGGATTGAGATGAATAAGATGAACAATATATAAGTAAAAGATCTACAAACCTATTGTCTTAAGGTTTTAGGTTAAGATAGTATCTTAATCTCTTATATGGGTTTCTTTATGACTCATTGGTGAATTTTCATGGTGTCTCTCCTTAGACGACAAAGTTACCCTGCCGGAGAAAAGAGGGTTTGTTAGTTTTATTGATTACCATACTAGGTTAACAAGAGTGTACTTATTGAAAGAAAAATCTAAAGTTGAAAGTATGTTTAAAACCTCTTTCGAAATGGCTGAAACTCAATTTCAACAAACAATGCAAACTTTTAAAAGTGACAAAGTGGAGAGAATACTTCAACGAACATCTCTGAAAGAAAAAAATACACATATGTTAGAGGTATCTAGAGCTTTACTTTTCTAAGCCATGGTTCCTACATACTTTGGAGTGAAGCCGTTCTGACAACAACTTATTTGATTAAGAGAATGCTCAGAAGTCTTAAAATTTAACATGCTTGAGGTGTGTTTTTAAAACATTTTCCAACAGACTATCATCTAAAAAGGAAATATATTCTTGATCTTCTCAAAGAAAACAGATATGATTGGATGCAAACCAATAAATACTCATATTGATCTAAATAAGAAATTTGGGGTCACGATGGAGGGAACACCTATGGACACTTGCAGATATCAAAGGTGGGTAGGCAAATTAATGTCTCCCACATACTCAATAAGACACAGCATTTGTAATCAGCCTAGTAAGTCAATTCATGCATTTTAAAAGTATATTATAAGCTTAACTCAACCTCACAAAATTGACTTTTAAATTGATATTTACACTCACTTATATATTATAATTTAGTCCATATCATTAGTCGATGTAAGATATCCAACACAACCACCTACACAGATGACTACAAATTTAAAGTGTGAGACTAAAAGTTTGTGTACGGTCTGATAACAAAAGCCTAACAATATCACTAGAATATGCTTTAATACCATCTTAATAAGTAAATTTTAAATCTATCTCACCCTTATAAAATCAACTTGTAAGATGAGGTTTTTACCCACTTACATATTATAATTTGACTATATCTCTAGCAATTTTATAAAAGTCAACTATGATGACACCCTGGCAAAAGTCAGTGGCAGCTTTATAGCCTGACACCACGGCATGGCCATGGCAATGTGGGTTTTCAATGATGGCCCATTGTGACCACTTTGGATGTAACAAAATGGCATCGCAGAACAAACATGACAAAAGTTGCAAAGAGGTAGTATGATGTCCATGCAAAATGAAGGACAAGAAGCCTCATGTCCACGTGACTTGACCCGAGGCAATGAAACACTAATCTTGTCTTTTCTACTATTTTCCTAGCGGGTTAAAACCTAGTCAGCCCAAGTGTTTTTCTTTTCTTTAACAGTATCATAGCTTCCACTCGGGAAATATATAAAGTAACCAATCTATCAATGCACAAAGAAGCACACCTACAGAGCTCCGTAGTAGCAGCAGTTTCTAAAGTTCATAAATACTCTAGTTCAGGTGTTTATATTGTCAGGACATAGATCACACACCCAAATCCTAGTTCTGGTGTTTAAATTGACTTTGATCCACAAATCACTAGTCACGTAGAATAATGGTTTGGCACATGGGTTGTGTTTGAACATGATTTTGGGTCTCAAACCATCGTGAGTAGAAAGGAGAAATAGTTGCTTTCCATTGGGTCAAACCATTAGTTGAAAGCAGACATTCTATAAACTATTGAAACAAGGAAAGGGGGAGGAATCATTAACGTTTGCCCAAATGCTTGAAGAGCATCAACAATCAAGCCATCTACCTCAGCTCCTGAAAGACGCCCAAAGAAAAACAAACAATCTCAAGTTTAAGTAATTGAAAAACTTTATATATATTAGTAGATTTCAAGTAAAATTTATACATCTTTAAATCTTCGCATTTATACCTGGAAGGTTTATAATCTTGGAAATTTCTCCCATGCTTAATCCTTGGTCACCAGCCTCTTGGATGGCAGCAAAAACAACCTTAAAGACCTCTGCACAAATGCCATTTCCATGTTCTTGATTGGAATACTCTGACAACAATCCCCGTGCATAGCCTGCCATAGCTTCCCAGGGTGATTCAGTGTGATTTTCTTCCAGAGGTATAGGGTCACAAGATTTAACGATTTCCAACATATGGTCAGAAAGAGAATAATCACTGCTTTGGCCAATCTTTAATTGTAAATGACCCCCCGAAAGATTGGCTATTGTTACCATTATCCTTGAACAAATTTAAGATATCAGTTGTTGATAATGTTGTTTGGTAAGCAAAATGGCAATACCAGGAAAACCTTTTTCCCGTCGAGAAATAATTTCACCTTCTATACCAAACAAGGATTTTGATTTTTTAGCTTTACCACCATATGAAGACTCGATAGTATCAGATTTACGCTTTGCACTTCTCAAATCTTCAGCCTCTCCAACACCGTTGTCTGGTAGGCTTGGCAAAATTAAAATGTCACCTGATGAGACTAAAGCAAACAAATGAAAAATGTCCCCACATTGTAAATCTTCAGAAATATTGGCACCCCCTTCTGTGAGGTCTTAGCCTCTTTTCTCCAGACACGCAGAAAATTTAACAGCTTACTTTCCATATTAAATGGAAATGGTGACTTGGAAACACTCTGCAAGAACTGTTGTGAAAGTTCAAAACGTTAACTGCCAGTGCGCCCAACCTGTCAAATGTTAATGTACTTAAACTTGTAGAAAAGCATGCTCGGGTACACACACAAACTAAAAAGAATTCTTTATCATAAGTCAAAGTAAGAAATTTTCTGGAAAATATAAATTGTGTGTTTATTTCTTGTCATTCTCAACCTGATAGAATCAGTTTACATACATCAATAAAGGTTGCAATGAAAGATGACCTAACTAATCAACTAATAGAAGACCAATACTAATCAGCTACAGAAAACCAGTTGTCTAACAAACTGTGCTAACAAAAAATATAACAGAATAGCTAACAAACTCACTGACGAGACAAACACCACTCAGTTTACAAAAGGAAAACCAGTTGTCTAAAAAACTATGCTGACAGAAAATATAATAATAGCTAACTAACTAGCTGATGTGGCATAGACCACTCAGTTTACCAAATATTCTTTTTACTCTTCTTCTCTATTATTCTATTACTCCCCCCACAAACTCAGGTTTGTGAGGAGTTCAAAGCCTTTAGTTTTTCTCCCTAAAGAAAATAGTTTGAGCCTTAGATAGAGGATTTGTAGCAATGCCAACAATTTGAACCGAGAGAGTCACATCCGCAACAATTAATGATTTGTCTGAAGATCTAATATCAATTAGAAATATGGTCAAATTATAGTATATAAATGAATACAAAATTTATTTTATAAGTCAATTTTGTATGATGGTCTAAAGTGATTTGTTAGGTGGAAGAGGAACCAACTCCCAAGTACCAAATACTTTGAAGAGCATATATCTCATCAATCATCACTTGTTGCCACTCTGGTCAGATAAAGTTTCACTTGGAGACTTAGGAACAGGAAATAAAGATAACAAGGACAAGTAAATATAATGTATGTTGGAAAGTCGATGATAATTGATGTTAGTGTAGTTAGGAGAAGGGTTGCAGGTATAACGTGTACCTTTTCAAATAGCAATAGACTAGTTATTTCTGAAGGAGGAAGAATATAACTGAGGTCTACGTACAAAACATATAGTACCAAAAATATGTGGAGGGAGACTCTATAGAGGAGAATGAGGAAAAAGAACAGAGGACAAATGATGGCATCCAGTTAAAAAGATAACATGTTGTAAAAACATCCCCCAAAAATGGTGAGGAAGATGACTATGAATAAGTGGAGTAGTCCCAATAAGATGTTTGCTTTAGTATTCCACTACTGTATTTTGTTGAGGGGTATTGAGGACATTAAGTTTGATAAAAAAAAAAAAAAAAAAACACTATTGGATGCCATTAACTGCTAGAATTGGTTTATCCTTAAAATAAAGAACTTTATAAGGTATAGCAAAATTATGAAAACATGATATACTAACATATAAATACTATTTTTCTTTATTACTCTATTATTCGCACATTCAGGTTGTGTGTACAAATAGTAACTACTAAAAGAGAGGAGAAAGAGAAAAACAGATTGAGTAATATAGAATCTTAGGAGTGAAGAGGCAAATAAAATAAATGGGACCAATACCAGCTTCTTTTCCCCTCATTGCTACACTTGCAAAGAAATGACATGGCCACAACCCTAACATACCCAATCCAAACGACATTGTTTTATTTATTTATTAGTTTAGAAACTTGTATTTTAGTTTCAACACGGACTTTTTAAACTTTGACTTCAGACCATCATTTTAACCTTGATATTTAAGTAATGTCTAGTATCAAATAAAAAATATTCATTTGCTATGATTATTATATTTATTCCAACCAATGTTTAATATCTTTTTATGACAATATATATTATAAAAATAGTAAAACATGTTCTAGTTTTTCAAATACAAATATTTAATTAATATATATATATAGTAAATTTAATGGAAGAATATTTATTAAAAATTTTAGTATATAACATTTTAATAGCATAATATTTAAAGAAATATAATATTTTAATAAAATAATATTATTTTTTAGTTTCAAATGGAAGTAAATTATTGTTTGCAGTGTCAAAGTATCACTGCTCTAAGAATAAATATACTTTCACACTACTGTACAAAAGAGGATAATATGAGAATAAAAATTGTACCTCCTTCAAAGTAATGCCACAAAGGGAGAGGGGGGAATTGGCAGGCTGACCCACTGAAAGTACAAAATGTTCAATTGATATGAAGTGTACCATTTGACTGTGTAACCTTGAGATATATCAATAATCTAAAAGATTGGGACTAGGAGCTGAAAAAAAGAGATTTGGTTACTCAGACAATCAATAATATTAATCTCATGTGGGAGAATTTGTCTTCACTGCCATGTTCTTTGAAAGGATTGTGTTAAATCACATAACCACCACAACCACCTTTTACGTTTTCAGGCAATTAATCAGGTTCATTCTTGTCTTGCAATAGTAAAATGTAATACTTTGAAATTAAATGGCAAAAATGACACATTGCAAACCCTAACCATCTGTTTTTAACCTTAATGAGACTATTTCTTATTTATTTTTCACATAATAATGTGATTGATAAGTTGAATCTCCTTCCCATAAGAAGATGATTTGTAATGCTTGCCAAGAAAGACATTCCAGAGACAATTGTAATCTACAGCAGAGACTAAAAATCCATCAAAATGAAACATAAAAGTAATGATAAAGTGTAAGCTAACGGACCTTGCCATTCACCTTAGCAACAAACTGCTCCATAATACCATCTGCTTTCAACCTTTGAGAAATCAGGTCACACAAGAGCAAGGCAATCTGGAAATAAAAGAAGACATAATTATAATTTGGTAAGTTCATAGTAAAAAAAACATACTTGTCTCCAAGCCCTTTGTCTTGGATGCAATCCACAGTAACCAAGATCCTTCTTAATATCCGAGACAAGAAGAACCTTGAAGAAATAGATTGTAATAAAAACGTGAGCATAAATGATGATATTAGCTGGTCTGGTTGGTAACTTTAAAGAGAACTGAACAAAAATGAACCTTGCCATTGGCTTTTGCAAGTTTGTCACAAATAGCTTTCATTTGAGGTGAATAATCCTTTAGATGAACATCTGTTTTGGAACGTGGTTCCATCTGCATCCTCCTCCTCGTCATCTGGGGAGTTGAATTTAGTAATTTCAAACTCAAACCTTTTTTGACAGGCAAGTTGTTACGCATAGCGACGTAAGTATACTAAATGGGTAGTTACACATGGATTAATAATCTTCTCAATTGCAGAGCGCTTGACAATTAAACCTTGACACTCAAGACTCCTCAACACATAGTGTAAGTTATTGGCATCAATATGCAACTGTTTAGCAAGCTGAGTTTGAGTAATACCATTGCCTCTAGCATTAGCAAGAAGGTGAAAGACATGCGTTTGAGCATGTTGGAGTGATTGCGATTCGTACAGAACAACAAAGTTGTCAACAAGGTTCGATTGAGGAAATATCTTTAAATTGAGCTTCTGAGCATCCTCCAATTCCGAAGAAGATGGTCGTGGTTCAAAACGGAGACCCAGAATCCGGAGCAGGTTCGTCCATATGGCTCTTCTAACGGTGCGATTGAGATAGAGAT
>Ga0209700_109240_pt1 | contig 11662 bp, 7 predicted proteins | sample SiratroredBW_FD_187528 | JGI IMG/M metagenome (GOLD analysis project Ga0209700, IMG submission 187528) | Root nodule microbial communities of legume samples collected from California, USA - Siratro red BW (SPAdes) (version 2) | ecosystem: Host-associated > Plants > Roots > Nodule | place: USA...
TAGAATCAACAATTAGAAAATAATAATAATAATAATAATAATAATAATAATAATAATAATAATAATAATAATAATAATAATAGAATCATACTCTATTTATAACCTTGGTTCAGGCTTCTTTGAATAAGGAATTGCAGCATCTATCCCAACGCATCTTAAATGTTTTGCCAAGCCTTCAACCTGAGTAAATTCCTCACAAATTCATGCTCACATTTTTATTTTATGCACATTCATCCTACAATAAAATAAAACCCTTTTTTTGTGGATAAAAAAAGGTGCATAAAATATTCATAAAAAAGAAGTCCAGAAAAGGGGTATACAAGAACGGATGACGAGGAAGCCTCATTTCTTCCGTGCAACACAGATGATTGAATTAACAAAATTTCTAAAAATCCTATGGCTAAACATAATATAGGAAGAAAGGGAACATCAGATTTTCGTAATTAAGACACTTACCATTACATCGCAAAGGAACTTTGGATATCCATTCCCCCCCTCCAAAGGATCCCATGGTGGGGTACCTTGCCACTCATCAAACTTCTCAAAGTGATTTTCTTTGCTAATCCTATTAATTAGTGAATGCTTCTTCCCTTTCTTTTTTGAGCTTTTGGGCTTTTTGTCTGACTCCTTTAGCAAGATCCTATCACCATACTTTTTTACTACTTTCAACAAAACTTCATCCATTGGCATAGTAACCCAATATGATGACTTTTGGATCATTCCCCCGGCTAAAGGTATCATACAAGCAACATCGGAACAAGTTGTGGCTTCGACAATTGCTAAAGCTTCAGAAAAATGTGCTCTTAGGACTTTTTCACTCATATCGTGATTTCTGAATAGCTCTTTTAATCCAAGACTTGCATCAGGATTAGACAATAACGTAGTCTCAGGAATCAAGTCTCCTGCAGTGAAGAATTCAACAAAATGTCATGACAATTCTTTGTATAACGCTTCAAAGTTAGAATAGCAAATAAATCAATTACTATTAGACAAAAAGACAATAGAGGGAACGAATGGATAAGTAAGCTTTAAAATTAATATAGAAAAGTTTCTGATACTGGTGGTATTATATGAAAGGAAATAGTTGATATTCAAGGAGAATAACTCCTTTATAGCAACAGTATAACTCCAGCTTAGAAAAAGAAAACAGTACAAAACAGAAAGTAACAATGCACAAAGAATAACAACCAGAGGAGCAAGACACAATCGCTGTCCCCATAGAAAATGCCTAGCTAATTCCTCACCCAATTTTCGTTCTCCCTTTTTCTAGTCTCTCGTACCATATAAACATGTGTTCCACTATGTTTCCCATCATGACAGAGTATTCCACTTGAATGACCTCTTGCCATGTGGACATTCTGGTATGAATACATTCTATTTCTTGATTTTCCATGTTCAGCCCATTTATTCTCAGCTCATCTTCCTTCTTTTTATTTATTCCTTCTCTCACAAACATGGGTTAAAGGCCCAAAAGTTGTCATACTTATTCAATATGTTGCATGTAGATGAGGTTTATTTAACCCAAAAGTTGTCATACTTATTCAATATGTTGCATGTAGATGAGGTTTATTTATGTGGATGCATGACTAAGAAATTAAAAGTAACAAGTTGCAGAACTTGGTACTTATTCCGCTCACAAGTAGCACAACCAGCCATCAACTACTCCACATCTTTCCTCATAACATAGCAGTAAAAAACAATCTCTAATCTTTTATATGTTCTAGTTATCCCAGCGTGCCCAACCCATGGAGAAGAACAGAATTCACGCAAAAAGGGAAGAAATCCTAACTGATTCAGGAGGTAACACAAATGGTCCTTAAACCACAAGCAACCTTTAGCAACCCCAATGCTGATAAAATCGCAAGTAAACTCACATAAGCGTACAATCTTGCAAGAACAGGGGATGTTGTGAGCTAATGCGGATGGTGAACCAGGGGAGGCGCAATTCGCTGCAAGATCGTGAGGTTGCTCATTGAATTGAGGGATCGTGCACCATGTCAATCCTTCTCGTCTAATGCAGCTAGGGTTCGAAGGCCGATTTGTTGGCTAAAAAATAGGACTCGACCCAAAATCAAAGCCAAATAGTCGTATGACCCTTTTGTTCCACTAGGGTTCCCATCCATTTCTTGGTATACATGTTTTGACATGTATCTATAGGTACAACAATGAAGTATCCTCAAATAATTCACACCTTATGAAAGAATTACCCACATAATGAGAAGACTCCATGTCTATCCCTATGTGGAAATTCTTCTATAAAATAATGCGAAGTACCAGAAACGAACAGCTAAACAATTTATGTAAAAAGACTTTATAAAACTCATTGCGACAGCCCTATCTAAGTGATGATTATCATGCAAGGGACATATACCATAAAGACACTCCAAAGAGAAAAAACAAAAGGTTTAATTTAATCATACTTAGATTATGATTCCTCTAGTTTTCCCAAAAGTGTAAATACATGCCCCAAAATCAATAGTCATATTGCCATAGTCCTACTTTCCAAATTTGAACAACTTAATCATTGCATTAACTTGTTCATTTGAAAGAAAATTTCATTACTTTGCCATGGTGCCTAAGTGGGATGTCATGTATCCTTCAACATTCAAATTTGTAGCATATAATAGAAACTTGGGTAAAACTTGGGTATTGCAGGGTGCCCAAGTTCAGCATAGAGTAATATGAATCTTGAGTATTATGTGTACCCAAGTAACACATCAAGTAGTATGTTAGCAGAAATTTATGTGTTCGTTCTCCCTCCTTAATAACTTGTTTTTGAGTGTGGGTTTCCCAAGGGCTTGGGTACTTATCAGCATCAGAATACACTATGTTGTCAGCTTGAGCAACCAAATATCCAAAAAAGCAATAAAACAAAAAAAAAAATCAAATCATAAAATAGAAGAAATATAACACAATGGCAAGTTTGTAATTTATCCAGAGTTTGTGCCATAAAATTTCCTGGGATTACAAACCTTCTTTGACAACCTTTTCCTGGAAGACCTTAAATATGCCGAGCAAGCAATGAGCATCCATAGCTGCATATCTTATCTGTTCTTCTGTAAGGGGACGATGTGACCAATCACTACATTGAAGTTCCTAGAGCAGATATAAGTTTGGTTAACACGATATAGAAATTGGAAAATGCCATTTGGACCCATTCTGAATCTTAAACTTCCAAGGGAGGACATACAAATCCTTGAGCAAACAAGAGAATTCCCTTTCACGTCCCAATACAGAAATCATGTTTCAATTTAAATTCGACAATATGAACAGAAGTATCTTTCTACTGTGGGCCAATCCTAGTATTGCTAATGAAAAGTCAATAAAAATCTGTGACTTGCATTATTTGTTTTGTGCTCAAACAAATATCTTCAGAAATCATTTTGAAAGCTAAGATATTCAGATTGATATAATCTTGCAAATAGGCGACCAAACATGTCCTTTTTGTCAGAAACCATATAAATCAAACGACAAGTTAAAAATCAAAATTTGAGATGCACCTATCACTTCTATCAGAAGATAGCCTACTAAAAATTAATTCTGATAGAATTTAAACCATCCCATTAATCAGAAGAATTAATATTCTTTGGGTGATTATCATTCTGGAATTGACAATTGTTACTAGAACATGTGATTGAATCCAAGAATGGGATTTGCCTCCAACTAAAAGAAAAATATTCTTATTTAGATTACAACCTGGAATCTTATAGATATAGAACAAATCATTCTACCATTGACAGGGATTAAGCACTTAATTTTGATACAAATATGCATTGGTGTCTGACGTGAATAAAGTACTAGTTAAGAGATACAAGTCCATCTATACGCCTCTACCTAGTTACTTAAGCTTTGAAGATTACTGGTTCTCAAACATGTACAAGGATTGATCCGTGCCAACATAATTCTTTTTCGTAATAAAACTGAATTTCATCATGAGCTAAAAATGAATTATTCAGTGTCCACGCTTCAAGCCAGACTAACATCAGTTTGAGCAGCGATGGCAGATATTTAAATCCACTCATTTCTTCAGCCCTGTTTCTGGATGTTTAAGCCTCTAACAAAATTAAATATAAATTTGACCACTGAACAGAAAGAACAACACGGACCAACAAGCTTGCAGCAGTACAATTCTTTTAAAAGGAGAAGATCCAAGAAAAAAAACAACTGATAGAACCTTCCTCCAAATGCTAACAGAAAACCCATTTCACCTAAAGAAAAGAATCACATTCCACACAATAACTCAAATAAGCATAGGCATAGAGGTAGAACAAATGCCAAGGTTGAATGAATATCTTACGAAACAAACCTTGGAGAGCGAAAACCCCAATACTTCCGCACAAATTGTTGACAAGCTCTTACTTTGCTTGGGTGCATGCTTCTTACTATGCTGCAGATGATTGTACACACTCCTGATATCCAAATACGGCTCAACCTATGCACAATTCAATTAAGAAATTCTCTGACAAAAAACAGGAGCAGAACAGAAATGTTTATTCTCAAGGGTCAGTGGTGTTTGTAGTTTCTGAAAATTTTCCACATTTCACACATTGCTTTAGTTTTTGAAATACGTTAACCTTGATAAAAAAAAAAAAAAAACAGTTAACCCTAATTTATATTATATTACACTCATTGTTTGTGCGAATGTGTGACCTTGTCGAAACCGCCGTGGGAGCAGAAAGTGGAGGACAAGTAAGCCAAATCCTGCTTGAATCCGAATCCGAGTTTCAAGATGTCGGGGCACAGCAGCAATTCTCGCAGCGGTTCCGACAGTGAAGAGAGAGGAAGGGACAACAAGTCTAACACAAACACGCCCCCGTCACCGCACGCGATTTGGAGCACCGACACCGTCGGGAACGACTTCCGTACCGGCTTCCACTCCGCGTCCAGGCCCACCACTGAGCTCCGACCCAACGCCTCACTCAGCAGCCTGAACTCGGCCGTGTCAGTGCCAGTGACTAGGTGAACTTTCAGTTTCACAGGATCACTCTCCATTGGCGATTTTTCCTTGTTACTTCCTTTTTCAGCTGCACGGTTCAACAAAATATACTTGAGGAAATACCAAACGGGTCCCAGAAAGATAGTAAAAGAAAATTTCTTGCAAGGTTGTCCCTTTTTTACCTTTCTCGTTTTCGCAAGCTAAGTCCTTTCAACACTTATTTGTTCACAATTTTATAAATTGATGGCATATTTGAAGTGTTTTTTATTTTTATTTTTATTTTTACATTTTTAATAGAAATTTATATTTTTTATAGGACATAAATATGTAAATATTACATTTTTAGATAATTTTTTTACTGAATTTTAAATAGATTGTCTAATCTATTGTTTTGTTATGATTTTTTAAGATTTTTTTTAACTAATTCTGGCTGCATTTGATTTTTCACTTTACAAGCTTTAGTGAAGACTTTGGAAACATGAAGATTAAATTTTTTGAACTTAAAGAAATAAGCATTACATGTTGCATCAGTTTCAGATTAGTAAATAGTTTACCGTTCAAATCACTAGACGATCTAAAGTAAAAGAACAATTTTATAATTTCATATGAAGCACTAGAGTAGGTCTATTTTGACTTAAGCTTCTTTGGCCCACATGTTAACTCATGTTAGACCTTATATATAAGAACCTTAAGACAGGTTCAACACATACTTATCACTTAGATGATTTAGTAGTTAGGAAACTTTAGTTGTTAGTTTATATAGTTTTTAATTGTTGTATGCTTTTTAATTTTTAGTTTTACCCATTCGAGTTCTTCATGTTCTTTCCTTTTCCTATTTCTCTTCTATGTTGTTTGTCTTACATTCTTTTTACATTCTCAATTCTGCAATTTCTTTACTGTTATGTACTTTAATTTTCTACACTTTAGTTTTCTGCTCTTTACATTTCTAACACTTTAGATTTCTTGCAATTTAATTTTATGCACCTTTAGTTTTTTTGCAATTTACATTTTCTGCAAATTTAAATTCAGTCAATAGTTTTAACTAGTTTCTATTATATTTCTTTTTTCTTTACTTTAAGAAATTATATGATTTCATTTAATTCATGTTGTTTACAATTTTTGTCATTAACATATCGAACTGGGTTAAAAACATATTGACTTAATGACATGTGTTTGTATAAATTATTTTTAACAAGTTGCATCTAATAAAATATAAAAGATGTAATCTCAGTACTTCATAACATATTTTGTAGACGATCTTATTTCAACTGAAACACTTGATTAATGTATTTTTTAATTTGAATTGACAAGCGATCATATTATACTTCTTACACCATATTATACTTCTTACATCTGACACTCCACTACATGTTAGATTTAAATACTTCATCTAAAAATACTTTAATAAAAAGATTTTTAATATGTATTATTACAGTCACTTAAAGTATGTAAAGGAGATAAAGAAGAGAGAAAGTATACATGACAATTATATTGGTTCATTTATCTCAACAAATTACATCCAATTCTTTGGTCAGCAGACTAAGTTTAACTAGACAGACTATTATTGCAAAGTACACTCTAGTATTCTTTGGTTCGTAATCGCTTCTGACTAACCCTTTAAGTATTATTTACTCTAGTCATTCTGACTTAAGTATTCTTGGGCTCATAACCACTCTTGACTAACCCCTTCAGTATTCTTTACTCAAGCCACTCTTGACTAATTTTGAGTATTCTTTCAGATCACAATCATTCCTAGTTGACCTCATTAAAGGTTATTCTTTCCACAAGTCACTCCTTGTTTAGCTTAGTATTCTTTACTCTTTGGTTACTCCTAGTTAATGTAAGAAAACTAAAGACTTGAATAATCTATTAAATTGAAGATCATTGAGTCTGACTATTAGAGAGTTTTTGCATCTCTCGACAAATATAATGGATTAAGCTTTCTCTCCTAGTACTAATCATCTTGCACTCTATGGAGGGTTTACGTCTTTTGATGAATACGAGTTGTAAGTTCACTCTCCTAAGTGAATGAATGAACACTCTCAGTGTTCTTCTGACAACTCTTTTTGATCCATGAATATGGCAAATTCTCTACTCTCAACTTTAGAGCTAATTTTAACAACATTTCTACATAGTGTAACCTCTGCTTATTTTTCTTCTTCTTGATGGAAGGCTTTATATAGGTGTTGAAAGGAGATCTGTTGAGATATTGTTTCTATTCGTTGAGCAGCTTCAATTCTTTTGATGTCCTTTCACCATTTTGTCGATTTGTTACATTAATTGCAACTTTAAATGTTCTTCTTCTTTACACATCATCCCAAATACTAGGAGTACATGCCTCTCTCGATAGGAAAGCCTTTTCTACCGTCTCATGACAAAATTACACATCGTACATAGTAGATAGATGGGCCAGAGTTGAAGATGTATTAGGAAGTTGATGAAGAAAGCAACTTTTGCTCGAACTCCAAGATCGTCTAACTTTTATTGTTCTTGAACAGATCTTTTTGGTCAAACAAATGGTAGTGGACATTTTCTACAACACAAAGTAATCGTATAGATATTTATTGAAGTACTATATCAACTTAATATATGCATGCATCATCTTATGGTTTATGCATGTTTCATTTTATCTTTATATATGTCCTATTAGAAATAAGAGAATATTGCATAGTATTTTATATGTGTATACTCTTATATATGTGCATTTCATATACTTTTTTATGTGCCCTAACAGTTGTAAGAAAATACTACATAGTGTTGTTTCGTCTAACTAACACAACACTTGCATTTTGCATAATCTATTGCTAAACATCAATCATCTGATAAATGATGCATGATCATGTTTTAGCTTAGGTGTTTTTAACACTTAATCAAAACTATAGGTTGTTGGGTTTTTCCTCAACATGTTCTTTGGACTTGCATTCTTAGCTAAAACACTTTGAAGAACAAAAGGTTTTGATCTGAATGATCACGAGTTTTACTCACTAAAAGAAAGTTAATGTGCTAATATTAATGAAATATTAGATATGCTTTTCTAATGTTCTTTCTCATAAATTGAAGACTAAAAGGATTGCTTGAAAACACAAGAACATTAATAGCCCTTACATTATCATCATAGTCAACATTTCTTCTTCAAAGAGGTATTCTTTATGTCGAGTTGAGAAGAAAAAAGTCATTGCAAGTGCCTTTAGAGTTGTTATGAGGTTGTGTGATGTTCACCTTCTTTGTCTTGTCTATCCATGTCCCAACATGAAGGCATATTAAATAGGTTCCATACAACATTAAATGTTTATGGCTTCTTTACTTAGCTCCTTTAATACACACATGACTTATCAAGCCTAGCATAGGTAACCTCTTTCCACCTTTGAGTAAAGTATAGAGCCTAACACACCACACTCAATTCACAGGACTATCATTCTGCTTTCTTAGAATTTTTTTTTTTTTTGTGGATTAGCTTTAAGAGATCTTAATGTAGACACTTCAATATGAAATCCCCATAAACATAGAATAAATATTTAGAAGTCTTCGTCGTGTATTATGAATGTTAAAACTATGTATCAACTTCATTTGTCCAAGCAAAAAGCTTATCAGATGAAGTATATAAGCAAGGAACATATAAGTTTGCATCTATTAATCCAATTTGCATCTAAAAAGACTTAATGCTTATAAAATTCTATTTTACACTTTATTGTTAAGAAAATAATCAAAACCAATTAACAGGTCTGTTGAGCTTTGATCTAAGACCACTAATTTGAGGCATGATTTCTTCTTAAACTTTGAGAATCTTTCACTAGTACCCCCTTTTCCAAAGGTTGCATTCTCGCAAATTTAATGATTGATTCCTCTAGTGAAATGGTCAACCAAATATGTTGTTGCTTGATTTTATTTCCCCATACTATTGGGCATCATCTTTATAAGCTCTTTATCAAACTCTTGAGACATTAAAAGCATCTAGTCTTCAACCATGTCTAGCCATAACTATCAACTTATGCTTCCACATAATAAGTTGATCAAGCTTAATATATAATTAAATGCAAAGTTGAAAATACTCGATTAAGAACAAATTTCACTATCCATAGTTCAAGGAAGGATGTTCTTTGATCTCATAAATGTAAAACCCTAGAGATATATGGAAATAAAATACATAATAACAAATGTGAATAATAAAATTTTCTAAAAAGGAACATTCACCTTACATTATACATGTTATACGTTAATGTTCCTCTATTAAAAGTGCAAAACTAAAAGATAAACTATATAATTGTACATATAAATTTGCAAAAGGAAATATACAAAAATATTTATATAAGAGTAACTGATCAACTTAGAAGTTGTACCGAACTCAAAAGTTGCTTCATACTTTGAAATGTGTAATTCACTTCTAAACCTATCCATTTGGAATATGTAAGACTATGAAAGATTAATTTAGTGAGTGGTAACGTGAAATAAAGTAAATGAGCCTGTATTTCATAAGTTGGTGTTTCAAAAGCAATAAACGAAATTGTATCTCAAATATAAATAAGTAATTGAATCTAACTCAAAAAATAGTAAGGTGTGCTTGTCTATAAAACTCTCTTTAACTTTTATTTTTTTGTCATATTGACATAACATTCAGCTCAAACATTCTAAAAGGTATTCCTCTCTTCTATGGAATGAATTCCTAATATTTATACTCCATAGGTAATTTGAACCTAGGGGACTTTCATACCCTCTCAAAGTTATTCAAAGACAAGATCTAAATACCCTTTGAGTGATATGTTTTCAACAAACATACTTTATACTTTATTTTCTTAACTACTCATAAAATATAATACTATACTTAATTACTACAAGAAAAACTCATTTTTCCCATGGATAATTACCCACAAACTTTTTTCTATATGTAAATTGAGTTTATCTACGGATAATTCCGTGGGTAATGTCATTACTCCTAAAAGATAGAGAAAATAAAAAAGAAATATATTACCTACAGATATTAGATGGTGGGAAAACATGCTGCAGTGGATAACATACTTAGTCCATAGATAAAATAAAAAATTTAAAAATAATTAAAATATAAAAAAGGAATGTTTTAGCTCACTTAAACATTCCCTCCAAAAATCCTTCGACTTTCAGTTCCCTCTCATCTTCTCTACAACACTCTCCCAATTTCTTCTCCAAAATGGTAACCTAAAGCACACCGAATCATTGCCCACCGTCGCATCCCCACAACCCTCCGTCTCCTCCAACAGCCGCATCAAGATTTCCGCAACTGCCCCTCCGGCGCCAACGCCGCCGTAAGGTTCATTCCCGAGCCCGACCCCTTCGGACCCACGGTGGTGGCGTGGTTCCTTCTTCGTCCCTTAGGGTTGGTTTCTTCATAAAAGGGTCTTACAATAGAGGCCTTGTTCGTGCCAATTGGTTTCTAACACACACTCTAACTTTATTCATTTGTTATGATTTTTAATTTATTTTGAAAATAGAATATGGATTCTAGGAACAACAATTTGAATGTTGAATTTATGAGTGAATTAAAGAAAATTGAAAAAATGAAGAAATTTAGATCACATATAAGGTAACGAAAAGGGAATGGGAATGGGAATGCGACAGAGACCGGTGCGAATGCAAAGCGAAGTGGTTCTTCATTCATGCTCAGAATCACCGTCTTCCGACGTTGTGCCCTAGCAATCACAATACCCTTACCATTCAACCGAAAGGTCCACCTTCGACTCGATAACTTGGCCTCAGCTTGCTTTTTCTATGTATCTCAAACACTTTTATTTATTTCTTTTTCTATTCGCACCTTCCCTCCATCTTTTTATAAAAATATTTTCTCAAATATTGGTTTCAGAAAGATATCTTTCAAAATATGTAGATTTTTCCGAAACTTATTTCTGATGTATTATTCTAATTTTTCTTAGTTAACTTCTTTAGTATATTTTTTAAATCGCTTAATGAAATGTTTAGTAGCTTTTGATTTTTAGATGCTTTCTATATATGTTTGGAACTTTAATATTATTTTAGTTTATTTTGATAGTGATTGAACTGATCAAAGAAAGCAGTGTAGGACTTTAGATAGAGTATGTTGATACTTCGTCGTTGCCATTTCTAAATACAGATATTGAGATAGACGACACTTACCGATCAACAGTTTAAGCTTTTCACCAGAAGATTGTTGCAACTGATAGCATTCTTTTTGCTTCTCCTGAATACAATTACTTTGTCACAGGTACCTCTGTAGCTCACCAAAATACTACTAAAACATGTTAATTATTGTGGAAAAATAATATACAAAAATCTTGTTCATTGTGCCCATTCTGAAATCAATCCAAAGTTCCTAATTCTTGGGTATCTGATACTATAATAATAACAAATGTTTACTGATTTCAAAGGTATCCCATCTGATTTTAGTCACAACACTTCACTTTTTGCAAGCTCCTAGTTCTCCTAAATGGTGATTCTTGGCCTTTTTTAAGAGTTTATTTTTGTTTAATAGCCCTTTTCAGTGGATGTTGGATCACATTATATCTGCATCACATTCATCCTTTTTTTTTAAACTATGCTCACTTATCTCCATTAGTGTTAAAATTACTCTGAAAGTAAAGTTTTGATTGATGTGCATGTTTTGGTCTTTGTAACCACTATTTGCCCTATGAGAAGCTACTCTGTCAAAGTCTCTTACTCCCGAATAGAAACGGATTGTAAAATCACTTAGTCTCAAAAGGAAATGGATTGTGAAGTTTCTTG
>Ga0209700_109243_pt1 | contig 11658 bp, 7 predicted proteins | sample SiratroredBW_FD_187528 | JGI IMG/M metagenome (GOLD analysis project Ga0209700, IMG submission 187528) | Root nodule microbial communities of legume samples collected from California, USA - Siratro red BW (SPAdes) (version 2) | ecosystem: Host-associated > Plants > Roots > Nodule | place: USA...
TAGTTGTAGTTCCTTGTAAATTGTAGGAACAACTAGCTCCAGAAGGGGGGGTTGAATGGAGTCTGAACTCAATTCACTATAAATAGAAACCACCAAAAATATATAAGCACAGATAAAGCAATTTTATACTGGTTCACCCTAATCTCTTGGGCTACGTCCAGTTCTCCCTTGAACAAACCATTCAAGAGGTTCTACTATTCAGTCAATAGTTACAACGAGTACACAAACCTCTCCAGGTTACAACCAGTAAACAAACCTCTCCAGGTTATAACGAGTACACAAACCTCTCCAGGTTATAACAAGTACACAAACCTCTCCAGGTTATACCAGTCCCAATCTCCCCCTAAGATCAAGACCACTCGAGATTTAAAGAAACACTCTCAAAAGAGAGAACAATGAAATCTCACAAGGGTTTACTTCACAATAGTGAAGAATTACACAATGGTTTCACACAACCCAAGCTCTATATGCTCTCTCAATAGCAAATTGACAATAGACACTCAGTAAATATTCTTCAATGTATTATATGATGTATTTCTCTTTTTGTTTCTTCTTGTGTATTCTTCAACTTGAACTTGCTCCTCTATATGTACCTTTTTAGAAACTAGCCGCTGGGATGCTTGAACAGAGCAATCTTGAGTTTGTGATGCATGGAGCTCAAACTGGAAATATTTCTCTAATTTTCATACTGCATTAAACTTGATTAGTTCTGTATCAAAAATAATTTAAAATAAAATAGAGAAATTATATTTGAGATACTCATTAATAATTTGAATAATTTCCATTATGAACAAATCTGAACATTAAAGCACAATATGATATAAAATCAATTAATCACATTTAAATATTTCATAATAATTTGAATAATTTCCATTATAAACAAATTTGAACATAAAAGCACAATATCATATAAAATCAATTAATCTCATTTAAATACTCCATAATAATTTGAATAATTTCCATTATGAACAAATTTGAACGTTAAAGCACTTCATGTTATAAAATCAATTTAAATCAAATCAATAACATAAAAGTAAATAATAGAAAACTTATCTCTTCATGGATCATGGATCATGGATCATGTGTCTGCCGCTTTAATAATAATAATGTTAACTGCGCAATGTATATAAGTCATCAAATATAAATGCATACTTGAGTTTTGTTATCAAATGATTTGATCATCTAAAGGGACTTTAGACTGTCTAATGTTCAACAATCTCCCCCTTTTTGATGATGACAAAACTACAAGCCTTAAGAACAAATAATTTCAATAATATCAAAAGATTAAACAACGGAAGATTTTTATTTGGTGAAAAAAAAGCACAATGCACAACTGCATAAACAAAAAATTGTAAAACAAATCCAATATTGCTCAATATTATTTGCAAAAAAATAGATTTAATCATTTTTCGTAATTATTTGCCATACATTTCCTTTCTCTCCCCCTTTTTGTCATCACAAAATGGAGTTAATTTAAAATTATAAAAAATATCACTGTTGCAGGGAGATGCTGATTAAGATTCTAAGTGGTTATTGTTAGCACCAAGGCTAAGCATGTGATTTGATGAAGTCAATATTGTGAGCACCAAGGCTTAGCATGTGAAGCTGATGAAAACTGCCTCATGAAGAATCTGTTGGAACCAACCTGGACCAGAATTGTTCAAGTGAAGACTTTGTGCCAACATGAAGATGGTTGGGTGATTTGGTCTTGGTCCTTAGTTGGGTTTGTGTGTTGGTGATTGGCTTAGTCCTTAATCACTAGTGGCATAGTTCATCACTTCTGAGGTGCTAAAAAGGTTACAAATATTTTTATTAAAACTATTTTTAATAAAAATAACCCAAAATATTTTTGCTGGAAAAAGGTTTTTCAATCGTTTGAATATCTAAAACAATCGATTGAATGTGACAATTATTTCTGTTACAACTGAAATACAGTTATTGCTGTTACAACTGAAACCTTTAACTAGGTCAAACTAACGGTCAAATGCAATCGATTGAATGGTTTGTTCAATTAATTGAATTGTGACAACTAAGCTGTTTTTAAAACTGATTTGGGTATTTAAAGGATTGCAAAATATCATTTTCAGTTATCAAAAACTTTCGAAAAGCATTCCTTGAGATTTTCTAAAAGAGATACTGCCCCTTTTGTGCGATCATCATTTTAGCAAAGCTTTTCAAATCAAGAAAACTCCAAGAACGTGAATCTTTAAAGCATCCTTGAAGTTAGATTCTTGCTACTTTGGTTCTGGACCAAAGCTAAGTCTTCTACACCTGATCTTCATTCTTTGTAATCTATTTTGTGCAGAAGTACTCTGTGATCTTTTCTGATCTTGTTGATCTGTAATCTGTTTGCTGTTTTCAATTACTGGGTTTGTAATTGAGTTGGTGCAGTGGAATTCTGCACTTGTCTCACATCTGCTGAGGGGTTCAGTAGAGGGTGAGTGCTACTGGGAGCAGTGTTGCTTACGGACTGCAAGTGTTGTGGTGCAGTGGGTTTCTGCACTGGTTACACACTAGCTGAGGGGTTCAGTGAGGTGTGGGTTTACTGCTGGGAGCAGTTTGTAACTTACTGGGAACAAGGGTTGTAAACTGATCTTGTGATCTGTTTAGTGGAAATCTTTGCTAGTTTGCAAAGGACTGGACGTAGCCCTTGTGGAAGGGTGAATCAGGATAAAAATTCTGTGTTCTTGCTTTTCTCCTTACACTTCTTGATTTCTTTTATTCAACTGCTGCGATCATTTAAATTGACTGGATTAAAATCTGATCATATAGTTGATTATATTCTGAACATCTATTTTTCATATATCTGAATCAACTGTGTTTCTGGATTGATTTTAATCTACTGAATTGTGTTTAATCATATTGAATTTGGGTTAAAACATTTCTACACTGAAACTATTTTTCTGGGTTTATATTCAATAATTTCTGATGTGCACAATTGATTATTTACTGGACAATCCAGAATTACACGAGTTAATTGATTGAATCAAGAATTTTCATTCAAGAACAAATCAGATTTGCGAAAAGTTTTGAAAGTTCAATTCACCCCCTCTTGAACTCGGTCTAAACCTTATTTTACAGTTATGTGTTAGGGATAGAGAATTTTGGATAATAGGGATGACTTCAAACTCTAGCTCACTAACCTTGATCTTCAACACATAAATCCTATGGTTCTTGTACATACTCATCTCAACAACTGTTGGAATGACCTCACTTAAATTTGGGTATGCTTAAATCATTAATAGGTGAGGGAACAAAATTCTTTCATATTTTGGAGAGCTCATCTAATGTGAATTTCTAGCTTGAATAACACAACAACTTGGATGAGAAAGGCAAACCAATTGAAATTTTCTAGGTGTGTAAATTGGTAAAGAGAAGTTGCAGATCAGACTCTTAAAATTAGAAAATGCGTACCATGAATTAATTAAGAAAAGAGAACAAATTTTCACCATACTTTGAAACATAATTTCTTTTTAAAATATAATTTTATAAATGCATCAAGAAAATATGATTTAAAAGAATTATGCAATAAAAGTAACAAATACATATGCAAATGAAAATATTTGATGCAATGAGTTTAAGCCAATTAATATTTTCCATCATTCAATTGAGATCATACCCCAAAGTTCTCTTAAATATTTAAAATGTTCTTTAACAAGGGGTTTCATAAAAATATTTGCTAATTGTTCATCAATTGAGACAAATTGCAAATCAATGGTATCCTTTTGAACATGATCTCTTATAAAATGATGTTTAATTTCAATGTGCTAAAAACACACATGTTTTAAAAATAAAATAAAACAAATTTGAAGAAACAAAAATAATGCAAATCAAATTTAAAACTGTGCAAAAAAAAAAAAAAAAAAAAAAAAAAAAAAAAAAAAAAAAAAATAAAAAAAAAAAAAAAAAAAAAAAAAAAAAAAAAAAAAAAAAAAAAAAAAAAAAAACATGACACCTCACATATCATAAAAAACATGTAAATTTTATTAGACCGTCTAATGTGTGAAATATATGGAGTAACAAATGCAAGCAAAAAGAAATACTTATCTTGTAGATGGGACAAACCTTCTAATCTTAGATGAATCTTTGTTAGTAAAATATAAATGTCTCATCCTTGTTTGACCAATTCCAACAAATCTCGTTCATCTTTTTCTCTTGTCTTTCTGTCTCTTGACTCTCAATTCTGGGAATGTAGACTTTCTTACCTTTATGAATAGTGAGCATTCATTTTCCCAATTCTAATATTTGAGTCTTCTTGTTTGGATTTAATATATCTACAAGAGGAATGATTTTCTCTTTTGGTACCCACACTGTTTTGGGTCCTTTCATGTTAGTTTTCCTCCAAGATGTATTCTTGAAAGTTCCTGCAGAGATAGGATGTATAATCGAAGAACTAGATGATGCATTATTTTGATCACAACCTATTCCTTTATTATCATGAGACTTTTTAAAACTTTTTATCAACATGTTTAGAGATTTTTCATTTGTATTTGAACAAGATAAAACTTTTCTAAGAGCAATATTTGTTAGTAATAATATCATCAATGTTTGTCTCATTTGATTCAATAGACCTTTTTCCTAATTTTTCTCTAATTAACACAAGTTCTTTTTCCAAGTTTTTGAGATTTGTGTTATGAACTGCAAGGTCCCTTTTAAGGTTCCTATTTTCACTACACAATCTTTCTTTTTCTTGGAGAAGCTTTGTGTTTATGAGAGAAATATCATTTAGACTAGCTTTCTCTTGTTGTATTAATTCAATTTCTTTGCAAGCATTTTTATATTTTCTTTTCATGGTTTTATATGCTAATGCAATACCATTATTAGATATTGCTTCTTGATAAGCTAAACGTAAACTATCAATATCAGTAAAATCTACCTCATTATCTGAGTCCTTTGACATAGAGTTATCTGCCACATCAGTCATGAGACCTATGTTTGCCTCTTCTTCAAAATCAGAACTAGACGAAACCAAATCCTTCCAGGTTGACATAAAACTCTTTTTCTTTTTCGAGAATTTCTTCTTCTTTTCTTTCTCCTCTTTCTCTTCAACCTGATCAGGACATTCTAATTTGAAGTGTCCTGGCTTCTTGCAGTCATAACAGATTATCCTTTCATCTTGCTCCTTGCCATTTTTACTCCTAAACCTTCTTTCCTTTCTCTTGCTCTCTTTGTTTCTCAACAAAGTTTTGATCTTGTTGGTGAGGATGGAGATCTCATCATCAGACTCTGTATCATCTGATGTATTGTCTATATCTTCAGAAACTTTGGGTGGTACCTTTTTCTTTACATTTTTCTGAGATGATTTCAAAGCCAAAACCTTCCCTTTTGTTGAATCTGCATCATTTTGTATGACCTGCTCATATATAGTAAGAATACCTACCAATTCTTCCAGGGGCATGACCTCAAGATCTTTAGAAGTTCTGAGAGTAGTTTCTTGAGCTCTCCATTTAGCAGGTAAAATTCTGAGAATTTTATCATTGATTTCATATTGACTAACAGTTGACCCCAAGGATCTTAGGTTGTTTAGGATAACTTGCAAACGAGAAACCATAGATTGTATAGATTCATGATCTTCAATAGCAAATATTTCATATTGACGTTTAAGCATAGTCAATTTATTTCTTTTTACCTCTTTTGAACCTTCATATGTGAGAGCAAGTATATCCCACATCTCCATAGCACTAACCATGGCATGCACCTTTGACATTTCTTCCTCGGATAAAGCACACATTATAATATGTCTAGCTTTAGCATTATTTTGACATACACGCTTTTCCTCCACAGTCATAGATTCAAAAGGAAGCAATTCTCTTGATTTATCAATCAATATAGCTATGCAATTTTTAATAATATTAATTAACTCCATATCGTTATATTTGATGAAGCCAATCATCCTCATCTTCCAAAGCTCATAATTTTGGCCATTGAACAAGGGTGGTTGACCCACGTGTAGTCTGTCTCCATCCATTGAGTTCCTGTAGGATCGTGCCTCAAGTCCTGTGAAGAACTAACCCCTGAGGTTAGCTCTGATACCAACTGTAGGAACAACTGGCTCCAGAAGGGGAGGTAGAATGGAGCCTGAACTCAATTCGCTATAAATAGAAACCACCAACCAAGCCAAAAATATATAAGCACAGATAAAGCAATTTTATACTAGTTCACCCTAATCTCTTGGGCTACATCCAGTTCTCCCTTGAACAAACCATTCAAGAGGTTAAACTATTCAGTCAATAGTTACAACGAGTACACAAACCTCTCCAGGTTACAACTAGTAAACAAACCTCTCCAGGTTATAACGAGTACACAAACCTCTCCAGGTTATAACGAGTACACAAACCTCTCCAGGTTATACCAGTCCCAATCTTGCCCGGAGATCAAGACCACTCAAGATTTAAATAAACACTCTCAAAAGAGAGAACAATGAAATCTCACAAGGGTTTACTTCACAATAGTGAAGAATTACACAATGGTTTCACACAACTCAAACTCTATACGCTCTCTCAATAGCAAATTGACAATAGACACTCAGTATATTTTCTTCAATGTATTATATGATGTATTTCTCTTTTTGCTTCTTCTTGTGTATTCTTCAACTTGAACTTGCTCCTCTATATGTATCTTTTTAGAAACTAGCCATTGGGATGCTTGAACAGAGCAATCTTTTGAACGTGGATTTTCTCTTCACCACGTCGTTTTTGGGACAAAACCGACGTGGTGCAACTGCTTAAAATAATTATAATATTAATCACCACGTCGGTTTAGTTTGCTTAACCGACGTAGTGAGTTCAATCACCACGTCGGCTGTTAAACTGATGTCTGATTCAACGTCTCCTGGGTCAACGTCGGGTCAAAAACCGACGAAAAAAGCCTCTTAGAACCAACGACGAAGGTTATTTTTCTACTAGTGTAATTCTTTTGAGGTCTCTATTTTTTTTCTTTTTATCTTTTAGTTGTCCATGAATTTTTCAGATGGAAGATATCAAACAAGATGCAGATATGAAAAACAAGATTTTTTTTAGAGCAATTTGCTTTGAACCTTACATCAAATCATTGCATTAAAGACTTGAAAAATCTAAAGGAGAAGATTGACATAATTTTGATTCCTAATACAAAATATATAATATGGAGTCTTTTAAGATGTATCCTATGATGTTGTCCTTTGCACTAGCTATTGCAAAGAATCTCAATGATCCTATATTCATTTCTGCATGTCATGAGCTTTTATTTCCATTTCCAGTATTCCATTTTTGAACTTGCAGTCCACTTCTATATTGAAATGAAATGATTGAATTGTCCCATTTATATACTATTTTTATTATATATATATATATATATTATTTACTTAATATTATTAATTTATTATTTTAATTCGGCACTATTTAAATCTTACTGTGATGTATTATTGGTATGTCTATATTTATAAAAATAAAAAGTGTTAATATGAATTTATGTCCAGTGGTAAGATTATTATGGGAAAGGAAAATTACCAAGAATTTTAATTGTAATAAAAATTTAGAATAATTCTTTTACTACTATTTTTTAATTTAAAATTTAAATTTTACTTTAATAATTAACAAGTAAGCTTTTTAAATAAAAGAAATGACTAAATTTAACTCTTGCATGACTTTAGTTATTAGAAAACTATGACATTTAACGAACAAAAATAATATTTTATTATTTCTTTTCTAAATTTAAAAATAAAATTTTGCTTTAAAAATAGTTTTTTCAAAGTGTGCTTTTAAACATTGAACAGTGAGTAAATTTGATAACTTATTTTAAAAGTAATTATTTCCTCAATTTCTTAAAAGTTAGTGTCTTAAAATATAACTTTGTTAAATTTTAAAAAAATAATAAATCTTTATAAATGTAAAATACCACTGAAGGGGAAATTTGATCAATATATGATTTGTCATAAAAGTATTGTCTTTAGACTGATTATTAGAAAAAAAAAATTGTTATAATCAAAATCACATTCTTAATGAAATTCCAAAGCTAGTTATTTTTATTAGATCTCATTTTTTCCAAGCTGAAGTTCTTAAATAGAAAGGCAGGACAAATAATAGAAATATGTGTATATCACAGTTAAATTGAAATGAGATAATAACTTACATTAGAAGCAATATGTTGTAAATTTTCTTAATTACAAGTTTAAGCCCACGTAACATTAAATGAGTTTCCCACCCCAATAAAAAAATAATGTAAATTAAATTGTGTTAAATTATATAAAAAAAACATAATACAATAAGAACTTATAAATTTATAATATTTCTAATGACTAAAGTGTTAGTATTCTTTTGTCATGAACACTAGAACAACAAGGTGGGGATAATTATAACAATTGACAGTGGCTTTACAAGTTGTAATAATGTCGTAATAATTAAGTATTAAAGTAATTAATCATTAATTAAAAACTGTTGTATAGTTAGTGATGTGAGTAAAGTGTTAATCACACTTCTTTACTTGTTTTTTTTTATATGTCTTTATTAAATAAATCTAAGCAATATTCGTCTTATTGAAAGTTGAAGTAAATACTTCGATATTTAGAATAACTTATTTGAATATCTTTATTGTTTTAAGGTTAATGAAAGTATATTTATAATAATTAAAGTTGTAATATTCATACACATTGAATATTAGTATCAATAATAATATAAAACTATCTTATAGATAATATTAATTATAGGGCGTCTTAGACATGGTGCCTTTCTAGACCTGGCTTGTGAGTGTAGCGTGTTCCGCACTAGTACAAAAACAATATTCAACGTTACCATTTAATGATAGTTAAACACAAAACTGACGTAACTAAAAATACTATGATATTTTTGTAAATATTAGGATAATATAATATCGGTTGTCAAAAAAAACCGATGATATATATATCTAGTAAATATTAAAATAAATTTTTTTATAAATTTATAATGCCTAGTATATATGATGTCAGTTCACATTCTGGGAACTGCCATGAACGTCACCTAAAAAATTTTTTAAAAAATTTAAAAATCTTATATTTCAGAAGAATATATCACGTTGGTTAAAAGGTTTGTAACCGATGTGACCTTTAGGCGTCAAATTCAAATCATTATCAATTTTTTTTTATTATTTTTTCCTATAACGTCACGTCGGTTCCCATTTCAAGAACCGACGTCATATATATCAAACAAATATTTAGAAAAAAAAATAAAATCTTATAAGGAAATTAGATAATAATGTCGGTTAAAAAGCCTGTTAACCGACGTGATATTTCTTGCTTCAGAATTTGAGGGAGTTAGGGTTGTCACTTAACGTCAGTTAATGAATTCTTAACTGACGTGATGGCGCGCAACATCAATTAGAACTTTCTTAACCGACGTTGTATCACTTTATTTTAGTACTTCCCACCACATTTTTCCTACTACACTATTGAGGTCGTCTTAAGCAGTGTTCTCTTGCGCGTTCTCTCTCACTATTAGCCATTGTTGAAGCTTGGTTCGTCTGGCGTTCTCTCTCACTGTTGGCGTTATCTCTCTCACGTTCTCTCTCTCGTTCTCTCTCACGTTTTCTCTCTCATTCTCTCTCACGTTCTCTCACTATTGGCATTCTCTCTCTCACGTTGGCTCTCTCTCGTGTTGCTCTTTCTTGGGTTCTCTCGCGTTCTCTCTCGCGAAGAATCTCTCTTGTGTTCTCTATGGTCTACTGCCATTTTCATTGCAAAGAGGCTCCATTGTCTCTCTCGATTGGCTTTCTCTTGGTTGGCTCTCTCTCTTTTTCGTTTTGGTATTTATGTTCCATTTACTGATTTTAATATTTCATTTACCACGAATTGGAAGAAATTGGTTCTCAATGCCTAGCATTCCCACTACATTCTTTGTGTCTCGTGTCTCTACTCTATAAGAAGTATGTTGCTTGCCCGATATGTTTGAAATGTTGTATGTATATAATTGGAATTGTTATAAGTATTGAAATGTATTTTGTGTATGCTTTTATAGTTGTGTTGCGCGTTTGGGTACTGAGTCCAAGGATGTTTGATCCTTGGCAATTTGTATGCTTGGAATAATTTTGAAATTGGATTTCTTGTTGTGTATTGAATATATATAGTGAACGCGTGTTGGCATTGAGTCCGAGGATGTTCGATCCTCGACAATTTTGTATTGAGTCCAAGGATGTTACATCCTTGGCAATTTTTTTTCTATTGTTGCGTTGTATAGTACATATAAAAAAAATTTATTCTAGGTAGTCATGGATCAAAGTTGGATATTTGAACCTTGAATCAGTGATGTGTACAAGAATGGTGTTGAAGAGTCTTTAGAATATGCTAAACGGAATGGAGCGGCAATAAATAGAAGATATTATTGTCCATGTGTGAATTGTTTGAATGGAAAAAGACTAGATATTGAGTTGATACGAGAGCATCTTCTATGTGATGGTTTCTTCAAGAATTATACAATGTGGACTTCGTATGGTGAAGTTTTGAACTTACCTAATGTATCTGAGACTGAATGTCATCATTCTAATACATATTCTAAGGATTGCATGTAAGACATGATTTGTGATGTTGGAGAAGATAGTTTCCACCAAGCACATGTGTATGATTCATTGAAAGATGATTCAGTAACAGAATTATATCCTGGTTGTTCAAGTTTTTCACGATTGTCAGCAATATTACGATTGTTTAATATCAAGGCAAGAAATAGGTCTAAGTCTTGGGTATTGGATTAGTCCTTTCTCTTAGATTTGCTAAATCTAAGTCTTGGGTATTGGATTATATGTTAGTCTCTGGTAGGTGCATACTTAATGAGTCTTCCCGAAGACGATAGGTCCATGTGTGGCCGATATGTATGATGTGGTCCATGTGTGTGATATGGTCCATGTGTGGCCGTTGGATGTGATATAGTCCAATGTATGATGTTTGATATGAATACTTGAAATCAAAATATATTTAGTATTGAAACTTTATATGTTAGTCTTTTAAGAAATTTTTATGAATAACTAATATGGTTTGTCCTTTCTGCATGTATTGAGTATGTTATAGAATTTTCTTTTCACTAATGTTGTTTTGTAAACTACGATGATTGTATTATGTGCATGAGCAGATACAAATGCAAGTGCACGAGTATGTAAAAGATTATAAACATTATGTTGGAATTTGTTTCCCTTTGTTAGATTTACTGTATGTTGACAATAATGTTACAGACTTTTTTCTTTCAATCTTCTTTTTAAAGTGACTGTAAAATATAATCTCCTCTCACATATCTCTTTTTGTAAATTGTTAAAAACAAATAAGTTTTTTTTTTTTTCAAATCTTTGGCTAGATATCTTTTTCCCTATAGGTGTCTTTTAAAACAAAGATATCCTAAGTGTTCACTAATTTTTTAAATTAATGATAATTACAACAAGTTTTAAATTAATGATAATTAATTTAATACTTAGTTATTACGAAATTATTAATATATTACCACATCCACTAAGCAATTGTATGAATATGTAAACGATATATGCAGATAAATATCTATAAATTATCACATGAATATCTAAACAAAAATATCTATATATAAATATATAAAAAATATTATTCACTTCATTTAAATTATAACAAAGAATCTTATATAGTGTAAAATTATATATATATATATATATATATATATATATATATATATATATATATATATATATAAAAAAAAA
>Ga0209700_109244_pt1 | contig 11657 bp, 9 predicted proteins | sample SiratroredBW_FD_187528 | JGI IMG/M metagenome (GOLD analysis project Ga0209700, IMG submission 187528) | Root nodule microbial communities of legume samples collected from California, USA - Siratro red BW (SPAdes) (version 2) | ecosystem: Host-associated > Plants > Roots > Nodule | place: USA...
TCTTTGGGAGACTTCACAATACAAAAGGAGATGTTGTATTGTTTCCTCCTCCTTCGTACATAGTGGGCATAGATTGCACTGTATATTAATCTTTCTTCTCACGAGATTAGCAATACTCTCCATCCAAATACCTTTCCTGAACCAGGTGTATTAAGGTCCCAAACCTTCCCACATCCCTTAACATAATGGTTTTCATCTTCTTCTATCATAGCCATATAACTAGAATGGGTTTTGTATACATTTGTATTCTCCCCCATCCAACACCACACATCTAGCGCAACTTTATTCCATTGAATAGTAGATATTTCACTCACTAATTTTCATTTCAAACCTTGTTCCCACACAAACAGTTCTCTTCTCCAAGATAATATCCATCTCAAATAATGCCTATTCTCATTACTAATCCACTCACCCATCTCACTAACTACCTTGTCCTTGCTAACTGAGATAGAGTACAGTCTAGGAAATGATTCCTTAAGTGGCTTATCACCCATCCAACAATCCTTCCAGAATTTAATAATGCCACCATTGCCAAGTTTCCATCTTATCCTCTTATAAAACCAATTAAATTCGTTATGTACTTCACATACTGAGCGTAAATTTTTCCACCATTGTGAACTTTTCCTTTCTACCATAGAATCTTTCATTTTTCTCTAATTCTCATATTTAGACTCAATTATGTCTCTCCAAACGCTGTCCTTCCCTACCCCCAACCTCCATTTCCATTTTGTCAATAAATAATGTTACCAATAATAATAATAATAATAATAAAGATTTCTATAAAAATAACAAACTGAATACTTATTAAGAAAAACCATGTTAGTTTTTCTTTCTAAAAATAAAATAAATAAATAAATACACATTACATTTACCAATGTTAGCAACACTAAGTTGGAGCAAATAAATATTTAAAACACCAATAAATGCTGACACCCCACACTTCAAAACCATCAAAAACAAGTTGAAATACCAACAAAATGCATCTCATAATAAGATATGACATGAAAACAACCTATGTATTTTATAAGAGTTTTGATAATTATATTTTTCAAATATATTTATTGAATATATATTATAAGTTATTAGACAATTATTATTTTATAAATATATTATTTGAGTATTTTTATCTTAATAAATGAAAATCATGTCATTTACAGATTTCTCAAACAATAAATATAAAAAATTAAATAATTAAAATAATCACAAATTCTAACATCAACATAATTCAAAACAATAAAGCAATATTTGTGGGGTTTCAAGACCAACTTTCGAGTAAAAAGAAAAGGGTAGTTAATATTCGTAATTAGATCATTACAAATGACAAAATAACATAAAGTAACTTATATTGTACCGTAATTTGTGGACCACAGTCTAATAAAAATTATAAAGGCACCTGCAATCTACAATGCTTGTTTCGCATATAAAAAAATATATGTAATACCCTAGAAAATAGCTATGGAATAAAAACTAAACCAAAATTTAATTTTAGAGATAAATAAGATAATACCTATTTTTTTAACAGAAGAATTGTTTAAGTAAATAAAAGATAATTATTTACTTTTTATTTTATAGCAAACACCAACTTTCTCTCCCTAAAAAGATATTCTGTTTTATTCTAATAAAAACTACCAACTCTCTCTCTCTCTAAGATATTCTATCTATCTAAGAAGATATTATATTTTATTCTAATAAAAATCACCAATTATCTCTAAGAAGATATTTTATCTCTCTAAAAAGATATTCTGTTTTATTCTAATAAAACTACCAAATCTCTCTCTCTTTAAAAAGATATACAGTTTCGTTCTTATGAAAACCACCATCTCTCAAACAAATCTCTTTAAAGTTTCTACCTTCTCTCTAGATTTGTGATCTCATAGATTATCAGATTGACAATCAGAAGACACCCTTAGATTCCTAGCGTTGAGTAGATCAAGAGTGTCCGATCAGATTCTTGAACAGAGTTAGGTTGCTTGTGATTTTAGGGTTTTGAGTATCTCTACTCTATAGAGGTAAGGGAAGCTAGTTGCATGTATGTTTTTATAAATGTTTGTCTCCTTTGAAATATAAATTTATTTATAATGTTGATATTTGGTAAGTGAAGCTAGTTGCATGTATGTTTTTATAAATGTTTGTCTCCTTTGAAATATAAATTTATTTATAATGTTGATATTTGGTAAGGGAAGCTAATTTGAATGTTTTTAATAAATATTGTAATTACTTGTTTTGTGAATTTAGGTAAGGGAAGCTAGTTGCATGTAAGTTTTTATAAATGTTTGTCTCCTTTGAAATATAAATTTATTTATAATGTTGATATTTGGTAAGAGAAGCTAGTTGCATGTATGTTTTTATAAATGTTTGTCTCCTTTGAAATATACATTTATTTATAATGTTGATATTTGGTAAGGGAAGCTAATTTGAATGTTTTTAATAAATATTATAATTACTTGTTTTGTGAATTTAGGTAAGGGAAGCTAGTTGCATGTATTTTTTTTTTATAAATGTTTGTCTCCTTCGAAATAAAAATTTATTTAAAGTGATGATACTTGCTAAGGAAAGCTAGTTTGATTGTTTTTTTATAAATATTGTAATTATTTATTTTATTAAATATGAATTGGATGGAATGAATGTTTATGTATGGTATGATGTAATATCAATGTTTGTGAATGATGTGGTGTGTGATCGAGACACAGTATCTTCAGGAAAGGAGATACCCGTGTTGAGATTATTAGGATGTGCATTGTTTGGGGATTCTAAGGAGGTATCCTGACTCTACTGGTACATTGGATTCATATAGATGAAGTTTACCAGTTGGTGAAGAGTCGAAGGAGGTTCATATGGTCCTGTCCGAGGTTTGAAATATGAGCCCGATCGGAGTAGGACATATGGATTAACCCTGTGCATATGGGGTCCGAGGTTTGAAATATGAGCCCGATCGGAATAAACTGTTCGGAACAGTTAGGTGGTATATGACAGGTGCACACCTCTTGATGTCTAACTCAATGCACGGGTCTTCCGGAAGTAGAGAGTCTAGTGTCTTTGTTTGTGAGTCAGTGTATGTATGATGTGAGATGAATTATGAAAGATTGAATTGTTGTTGTTTTGTTGAGATAGAAATCCAATTTATGAAAATATATATATTTTTGAAAACTATCTAGCTTACCCTTCTTTTTGTGTGTTGTTTGTTTTGTTTTTAAAACTGCGATGATCGTGTATATTACACGGGAGCAGAGGATTTGACAGGTGGTGGGAGTCCCCGTTAAACTGATGGAGAAGCTTTATTTTATTTTATTTTATTTGTAATTTTTATGAAGATATTTTTATTAGATCTTTTGTGGAAAAGTATATTTTTAAATGCATTATGAATGTATTGATTTTTATATTAAGGTTTATTATATAATTCTTATCCAATAAAGTTCCTATTATATGAAAAATATGGGATGTTACAGTTTCTCTTACAAATCTCATTCATCCTTGATAAAAAGAATAAAGTAAAACGATTTTTTTACCTATGACATGACAAGTTTAATCTAAAGGATAAGTTTGAATAGATTTTTTTTTTAATTACAATATTTTAGAGATAATTATAAAGTTTGAAGACATATAGACATATGTCTTTCACAAATTATCTTTATCTTTATATATTTGATATTTGATAACAAATAAATTAAAAGATAAATATGTAATTAAAAAAATATACTGAAATCGTGTCATCTCAACATAATTTTAATTAAATACTAAAAATGTTTTATGTTAACACAATTTCATTTTATCATATTCAAAATCGTGTTATATTGATATGATTTTTTTTAATACGAAATTGTAGAAGCTTTATATGATTTACTCATTATTGTAATTAAAATTTTTTTTACTCATTTTAAAAATTTTGAAAAAGAAATTTGCCCTGGAATGAAAAAAAACTATTTAGGCTTTACTATTGTGCAAGTTTAAGTTGAAGGAGCTGGTGGTGAGTGAAAATGATACAGCAATTGAATTCAAACAAGGGGAGTGAGCATATAGATAATCACCTGAGTTCCATAACAAGTGCACTTGTAATTTGGGTTATGTTTGTAGCATGGAAATTTACAAATTATACTGTATTTTTGTTGTTGTATCCTTTTATTGCTGCCAAAGTGCATTAGTTATTGGGATTGAAACTTTTGTAAATGGCTTGACACACTCTTGAAATGTCCTTTTAATTCAATACTTTATTTTTTGCCGGTAAAATAAAAATAATATAGTTAATTACATAATAACAAAACACTTTAACCAACTACTATAACGATAATCTAATAACATTTTGAATAAACGTTGACACTTGAAAAGATTAACCGAATCCACGTTGATACAAAATGTCCACTTTTGACTATCTTTATCATATGCATTAATTAAACACCTAGTATAAACTCTATAATTGATAATCAATTATGACTTTGTTTACATAAAGTCTCTAACCAACTTAGAATTATCTTAGGGAAGTAGTAGAACAGTGATATTCTATACACATGAGGACCATGCTGACATGCCGTGTGTCTGTATGTTATAAAAAAGTTATAATTGAAATTTGGTACAAGTTAAAGTTCATTGAACAAATTTTGTTTGGAATTATAAAATAAAGTAAATCGTTAATCCATATAATTCATTCGAAATCCAATCCAATCACTAAAGTAGTACTGACAATGAAACAAAAAGAATGTGTCGAGATAATAGATAAGTTTTAGTTAAACATCAATATTTTACAATATTCTCCATTCATCCCACTCAAAGAATAAATTACAACTTTTGTTTTCATGGATATTTGATACACACTACAAAAAATTAATTTTAACTAGGATTATATTTAGTATTTTTGATAGTTTTAACTCCTATTAAGTGTGTTAAAACTCTTGTTACTATTAGAGATTTTTAAAATCTTTACTATTACCAGCAACTTTGAAACCTCCATTACAACTAGCAATTCTTAAGATTATTAATTTCATTTGTTTTTTTTAATGCGTTATATTTTTTGTAATATATATATAAATCTTAAATCAATTGAAAATGATAAAAAAAAAAGTAAAGATTTTAAGATTTTGATATATATAATTAAGTGTAACATTCATAAAAAAAATAAAAAAAAATCTACAATTCTAAGATAAACTTAACATTGGAAACTTAATAACAACATTAACTCCAATGTAGGGGTGTAAACTTAACATTGTACCATAACTCTACAACAAGAATAAAGAAGGCGAGACCTTTTTCAGAATCAATCCTTGCAGCACCAAGCACTCTTTTCCAGTGAAGAGAGGTGGAATTTCTCTGGCTTGAATTTACATTCATGATTCCATAACCAATCCTTGCAATACCAAGCACATCTTTTCCAATGAAGAGAGCTGGAATTTCTCTAGCTTGAATCTACATCATGATTTATAATCAACTTTATTGTGTTACATATAAATAAAAAATAAAAAAAACACTATGTTTAAAAAGTCATTTGCAGAATATAACCGGATAAAGATTAGGTTAATAATTTATAAGATTATGAAAGATGAAACAATTACAAATCATTCAATATTTAAAACTAAAAGTGAAAATTCAAAAAAAATTCTCCGAGTGCTAATTGAATTTTTATTTATACAAAAATTTACAACCTTAATATAATTTTAAAAAGTTGTCAATTTAACTTTGAATTTATTAAATTTTTTTTAAATAAATCACGTAAGTACAAAAAATGTACACTTACTATTAATAATTTTGGCCCATATATAATTTATGATTTGATTCCTATGGTTGTAGAACAAAATAGTATTAATTGCTGAACCGCTTTTTGTATGAATAAAAAAATATCTATTTTAAAACACAAAGTCAAATTGATTAATATTTTGAATAATATTAAAATTTTAACATTTTTATAGAAATAAAAATATTTAGCCAAAGAAAATTCTTCAATCATACGTGAGAAAAATATTCAATTATAAAATAAAGAAAAATAATTGATGATCATACTTATCTTTTTCTCATAAAAATAATAAAATAAAAATAATTTATTTGTTGTTTTCCTATGTAATTTGCTTTGACATATAGAAATTTTAACCTCAGTAATTGACCATATGTAATAAATGCACTGATAGACATGAAAAAAACTTTACTATAAGACTTTAAATTTGTATTAACTTTCTAACTTGTTGGTAGCTAGTTTACATTTTGTAAAGTTGGAAAGTATATCGTCAATGATTGAACCAAAATTAGATAAGTGAGCATAAGTGTTTACTTCAGTACTTCCTCTAAAATTACAGATAAAAAGTAAGAAGTTCTAAAGTAAGTAATAGAAGTTATTAATTAATAAAAGTTAAAAAACACATATAAATTTACATACTTCAGTATAAAAATTTACTGACTTCAAATTTTCAATCTGTAACTTCTATTACTCAAGTTTGTAATATTTGATCTTCAATTTCAAAAGGATAATAGTCTGCATCGTTTACAATAAAATTTATAACAAATGATATTAAGTCTGTCCCACATTACTCTCGTTTTAAAGTGAATGCCAAAGTGAACCATCAAAGTAAAAAATAATTCAGTGCCAACAAAATAAGCTGTAAGGAGTTACCATATTTTCCTTGCCTAGATCAAGCATCACAACTGAAGGAAAATGCATTAAAGATTATATGTAGAAACATTTCATGAGAAACCTTCCCAACAATTTGGAAAGGAAATAAGACATTGAAAAGTATTGAAGTTTGGCTATTGCTCATAATTGTAGATCGTAGAGCAATAAATTTTCAGAAAGGTGTTAGAGAGTAGGGTTGCCCATTTATCATCCTGGGGTGCATGCAGAAGCCACTACATGGCCACTTGGAACCCCTTACTCTTATCTTCTTGTTACCAAGAAGCTCAATGACCCTAGTCAAACAAATCATTCAAATTTGACTCTGCTGTAAAACCAACTCGATTCTGCGAACCGCTACCTTAATCCAAACCAGAAACGTTTCAAGTATTCCAATGAAAACGACCAATTGGAAAAACTTCTATTAAAATTGTTATTCTACTTATCTTTTTATTTATCTTCTTTTTGTTTCAAATAATATCTTATCTATATGCAGATCATATAAAAAATGTATTTGGCAGATGTTGAAGAGTAGAAAACTCATTTACATAATATCAAAGGAAACAAGCCTTTTACATTTGTATACAAAGAAGTAATAAAGTCTTTAGCAATGACTTTTTTTGGGCTTTAAATTAATGTAAATTAACGTTAACAATTCTTCTGACACAATTTAAATCATTGAAGTAATTTAAATTCTAAATTTAGCATTGTTTTACTTTATTAAAATACACTTAATTGGCTAGAATAACTAAAATGATATTTTAAGAGATTTTAACTTATGAAAATTTTACTAAACTTTATAAACAACTTAATTCTCATTTCTTTTGTGAATTAATTTTTTCACCTACATTTTTCATGCTTGATGGAAAAAAAATTAGAACATGTTAATGCTCCTCGTTTTGATTTTCCCTTCTATTATATGTTGACCTGAATTTACTAGTTTGCCCTTTTGTGTTTAGGATTTTGAATATCCCTTTTTTGTATCTCACTTTTCAATTGAGAAAATAGAGAGTCATTTTAACAAACTGGTATCACAACTCTAGGTTTAGGTAAAAAACCTTCATCTTCACAACCGTCTCCGCTGCCCAGTCTGCACCGCCATCTCCACTGCCCAGCCACCGCCGCCTTTGCTGCCCAGCCGTCGCCGCCTCCGCTGCACATCACCGCGCGTCGTCGTCTCCGCTGCCTGGTCCACCGCACGTTGCCGCTGCCGCGTTCGCTCCAAGTCGCCGCTGCCGCCTCCACAGCCGCACTCCTCCAACCACCTAAATCGTGCGAGATGCCACAGTTGTGGTTCTCCAAATTTTGTCTTTTGTTTCGGTGTTTGATTGTTGGTTCGTGGCTCCGTATTTGGAAGAAAATGTGATTTCTGAAGGTAATGTGCTTGTGAAGAAGATTAGCATCGAAGAGAATCCAGCTGATATGTTCACAAAGTCTCTTCCCATTGAAAAGTTCAAGTTTTTCTCAAAAGACAATTTCAGTCTTTTGTTAGTTTGTTTTTGAGTTTGTTCTAGTTAATTTTCTGTTTATTTTCTAGTTGTGCAATTCGGCTCAGGTGGAGATTGTTATATGTTGACCCGAATTTACTAGTTTGCCCTTTTGTGTTTAGGGTTTTGAATATCCTCTTTTTGTATCTCACTTTTCAATTGAGAAAATAGAGAGCCGTTTTAACACCTTCCAAATGAACCCTTTTGATTGGCATGAATTACTTATTCTTTTATGTATTTATAAAATCTAATTTTGTATATTATTTTTGTACAATATCGAAGATATCAAAAAGTCTATATTATTTAAAAATTATTTCATATTTGGAATGGAACACATCAGTTCCATTTATAACATTTGCAAACGCATGATTCTAAGGTACATGATTCGTACCTACATGGTCCAGCTTTATGAATATGCCAATGACAATTTTCACATAGATCGAAATCCCTAATTTCTTTGTATACATCATAATACAATAAAAGACCCTTTCCCCACTGAAAGGAACAAAAGAAAAGTGTTTTCCAAAAGATGTTAGTTCCAAAACCCCAACCAAAGGTTTGATTAACATGGAGAAGATGTAGTCCAAGATCATCATCTTTAGATTTGCAGTGAATACTCAGATCCTCATTTCCTTCCAGATTGTTAGTAATCGACAGATTAACATGTTTTGCACACACTAATCTAAGCATAAACAATAAAAGAATACTTCTCACAAACCGAGACATTGCAACTTCTAATACTCTTTTTCTACTAATCAATCTTTTATATTTCTTAAACACATAATAATGGCAAAACACTAAAGGATGTTCCGAACAGAAACAATAAGTTGATATATAAAGGGATTTTAGTTTGTTGTGGGACTGATTCATATTTAAAAAGTCTTCTAGAAATTTATTATATTTAAAAATAATAATAAATTAATTTATTGTTGGTCAAGGTACATAATTATTAATTATAAATTTTATATTAATTATTTTAATTAAATTCATTTTACTAATATAAGATTTGACTAATTGAAAAGAAAAAAATATTTTTTATTTTATATTTTAAGTCAAATGCGTTAAAGTTGTTATATTATGTTATTTTATAACGTATTATGTTTCTTATATTATATTATATTATATTATATTATATTATATTATATTATATTATATTGTATTATATTATATTATATTATATTGTATTGTATTGTATTATATTGTATTGTATTGTATTGTATTGTCACTATAAGAAAAAAGTTACTTAGAGACCAATATTTAACTACTAAATGAAATTATAGCTAATTGTGACCAAAATAGTCACCAAATTAAATTTTGGTAGCTAAATAACTACAAAATAGAAATAATGATTAATTTAGTGATCAATTAAGTTAAATAAATGGTATCTAACATTAGATACCAAAGTTTTAATGACCTATGCCATTAGATTCTAAATTCTAAATTGGTATCTAGTTAAGTTAGAGACTGATTTAGAATCTAATAGTATAAGTCACTAAAACCTTGGTAGCTAATGTTAGATACCAATTATTTGACTTAATTGGTCACTAAATTCAATCATTACTTCTATTTTGTAGTTATTTAACAACCAAAATATAATTTGGTGACCATTTTGGTCACAATTAGTAACCATTTCATTTGGTAGCTAAAAATTGGTCTCTAAATAATCTTTTTCTTGTAGTGTGTATTGTATTGTATTGTTAGGTATTGTATTATATTGTATTGTATTGTATTATATTGTATTATATTATACTATTTTATATTATATTATATTATATTGTATTATATTATACTGTTTTATATTATATTATATTATACTTTATTATATTATATTATATTGTACTATACTATATTATATTATACTGTATTATATTATATTGTACTATATTATATTATATTCTACTGTATTATATTATATTGTATTATATTATACTGTATTATATTATATTATAATGTATTATATTGTACTATATTATATTATATTGTACTGTATTATATTATATTATGTTATATTGTATTATATTGTATTATATTATATTGTATTGTATTGAATTATATTATGTTATAGGTTTTAACTCTCGTTAAGTACATTACCTGTAATTTAGTTTTTTTCTAGAAGGACCAGCATCGCTAACGGATTACCGGCAGTTTTTACGAATCCTTGGAATGACAGTTTTAAACCCTCATTATTTCCGACGGTTTCAAACTCCCGTTATTTTTTATGATTTCAAACTCGTTATTTCCGACGATTACAAACTTCCGTTACTTTTAACGGTTTTAAACTCCACTGTTTCTGAGGATTTCAAACCTCTATATTTTTTATAATTTTAAACCCATTATTTATGACAGTTTCAACTTCCATTATCAACGATTTAATAAATTCATCAGTTGTGTTTATTTAAATAAGGTTTATTAATTAATTTTACCAAACAACTTAATACGTTATAAAAATTAAAGATTTTAAAATTAGTATTAAGAATAAATAATAAAGAGCAAACATTTAAATATATGTATTTATAATTAAATCTAACGTTATAAAAGGAGAAAAGAACAAAGACTTATTTATAATTATATATTTAGTAGAAAATATACATCAATTATTCAAATATTGATCGACGGTGTTTAACGTAAGGATAAGCCTCATAAGCCTCAACGTCTTTGGTCGGGTCAATCTCCCATTGTCTGCTGTGAGTGATATAGTGCCAATAGGTGTTATTCGGGAATGACAACTCTGCAGGAAACCAAAACCAAAACAAATCAATATATGCTTTATTTCACAAAATTATTCAACCACCATATCTATCCAATCCTAAAAAAATTGAATTTGTTAAGTTTATCAGTAAAAAGAGTGTTACTGACCTTGAATATTCTTTAGAACCTCTTCCCACAAAGAGACAATCTCATTTATAGTCTGTTTGTATCAAAGGCTCGACTGTAGTAGGAGATTGAAATGCACGGAAGAAGAAATGAAAAAATTTTCTTCACTCATAGCGAATATTTGCGAAGAAATGGCATGGTATTTAATAAAATTATAAAATAATAATAACATAATAAATTAAAAAAAATATTAATTCTAATTTTATAAAATAATAATAATATATAAAAACGTATTAGGCTGAGTTCAAGAGGGGGGGTGAATTGAACTTTGAAAACTTTTTCGTCTTTTTGAAACAGTGAAAACAATTTTCACAAACTGAAAAGATTTAACGAATCTCAATGATGGAAAATATAATGTTCAGCAAAAATAAACTGACTTCAATTTCGAATGAATTGATTTATTTCAATATCAGAGAAGACAGTCTATACAGGCTTATCAGATCTTATACAGTTTACTAAAAACTAGTTCAGAATTATTTCAAGATAAAGAAAGATCAATCACACAGATTCACAAATGCCAACAACACATCAAAGATGAAATCACAGAACAAATTTCTTATGATGATACAAATAGAATGAATAACAACCACACTTTTAATGCACTAAAAGTTCTTTAATAACCAAGCAGTATGCTAGCAGTTTTGTTGACACAGCAGAGACCACAAAGAAAATTATAAAAGAATTTCAATCAAGATATTCTATTAGAATTC
>Ga0209700_109246_pt1 | contig 11657 bp, 8 predicted proteins | sample SiratroredBW_FD_187528 | JGI IMG/M metagenome (GOLD analysis project Ga0209700, IMG submission 187528) | Root nodule microbial communities of legume samples collected from California, USA - Siratro red BW (SPAdes) (version 2) | ecosystem: Host-associated > Plants > Roots > Nodule | place: USA...
ATCTAAATAGTCCATAATAATGTGAATAATTTCCATTATGAACAGATTTGAACGTTAGAGCACAATATGATATAAAATCAATTTAAATCAAATCAATAACACATAAAAGTAAATAGTAAGAAAACTTATCTCTTTATAGACCAGGTGTCTTCTGCTTTAATAATAATAATAATAATGTTAACTGCGCAATGTATCTAAGTCATCAAATATAAATATATACTTGATTTTTGTTATCATCAAAACTTTATCAAATGATTTGATCCTCTAAAGGGACTTTGGACCGTCTAATGTTCAACAAATACGTTGAATTACATAACTTGCTAGTGGTTTGTAGTATGTCACTCCTAGCACACAATTCTCTAGTTCATACTCCTATCCTCTATAAAGTCAATTTAACTAACCTATCCATGTCCCAGCTCACTTTCTCCAAAACTTTATTAATCTAATAGTTTTAAACAAGTAAGTGGATCGATACACCAATCAGAAAATGAGATTCTTGATTTACCATATTTGCCACCAATGAAAGCCCATGTATTAACCTAAGTAACTGCTAACACCTCTAACACGTCACACTTCTTATTTTTTTAAAAATAGTGTCATTTTTGTGCTTCCAAATGTTCCATATGATTGACATCCAAACCATTCTCCACACGCCATTATGCTTACCACCCAATCCAGCCAGCTTGAAACCTAAACAGTGACTGTGAGCTTCATTGTGGTGCACATTTTGTACCCCAACCCATTTGTCACATAATTTCCAAATACTACTAGTTTTCTTACAAGAAAAGAATACATGATTTACAGTTTCCTCACATGAGTTGCAGAAAATGCAGTTAAAATTGTTTATTGGGATCCCTCTATTGTGCAACATATCCTGGGTTGTAACTCTACTGTGCAACACCCTCCATGCACACAACTGGGCAGTGGGCGGGCCTTTAGACCTCCATAATTTCTCAAAAACCTCATTATTTTTCCCACCAACAGCCTTTACTAAGGTATTATAAGCTTCTCTTACTTTATATTCACCATGAATAACCCCTGCCCAAACCAATTGATCATGTGCATCTATTCTCATGATACAACCTTGAATAAGCTTTAAGAATTCCTCTACTATTGGTTTTTCCCACTCAAACCAATCTCTTCTCCATTTCAAAGTCTATTCCTAAATTGGCCCATTCCAAACGCCCATGTCACCTACCTTCCTCCCTATTTGATCTGAAATTTGCAATAGTCTAGGATACATACTGTTAAGAGGATTTTTCCCAATCCATAGGTCTTCCTTAAAGGATATGCCACTCCCATTTCCAACTAGCCACTTAATATTAACATTAAACCAAGTATCATTAGCCCCTTTACCACATATGCTTCTCAGATCTCTCCACCATCTAGATTCGCTGGACTTGTCATTATTACTATCCAAACTCTTCCAAGATCCATATTTTGACATGATGATATCCCGCTATAGTCCCTTATCTCCTTTACCTAGCCTGCACTTCCACTTGCCTAGGAGAGTCTTATTGAAGCAAGCTAAATCCATAATTTATAGATCACCACTTTCCTTGCTCTTACATATCGTTTCCCACTTAATCCAAATCATATTTTTTCCTCCATACCCCCAACCCCACATAGTGGTTAAAACTCCACAATAAAAAACTTCAAACATAGAAACATAACATAAAAGAAATACCAATTACAAAAAAAAAAAAAAAAAAATTTTAAAAAATTAAAAAAAAAAAAAAAAAAAAAAAAAAAAAAAAAAAAAAAACTTTTTACATAATTGGTCCATAATAGAAAAATATAAAGTATATAAACGACATAAATTCTAATATTCAAACCAAAATGAAATTCATATAATAAAATACAATTATCCTATAAAAATAAAGAATAAAGTTAGTAATATTTTAGAACAATCTTTATTAGATTTAACTAAGGGGATCAACTCATATATCTTCATGTACCATTTTAAATGATTTACTGATATCACTTTCAAATCATTATTAAGATACTAATTCATGAAGGCTTGTAAATTTTCATATTTAGAAAATAATAAAGTAATTAAGAAGAAGAAAAGGAATTTTTATTGTCATAAATATTGATTAATCTATGAATAAATTGTTCATTTATAAGTGGTATTGAAGTTGGTCCCTTGAGGAAAAAAAAAGTTAGAGACTGTTAGTTAACTTTCAACTAAAATTAGTTATTTATAAAAATAATGAATTTTTTTATATCAATAATATAATTACCCAAAATTTATAGCATATAGTTGCTTTGCCAGTGAAATTAATTTATTTTAACATATGACTATGTTAAAGGATTGATTGAGTTATAAATAATTATTCAAAATTTATTTATTTTTTAAATATTATAAAAACCTTTTTTAAAATAATAAAAGAAGTTTTTATTTCTTTATAAAGACTAAATTAGTTATTTCATATATATATAATTGTAATATTTTTGCAATATTTGCATGATAGAATGTTCTCAAATTTCCCAAATTTTACTAGATTTTTTAACTGTTTATATATTTTTTTTATTTTGTAGAATTACACAAAAATAATTTATTATTACGAACTAATTTTCTAGTAATAAGATATGAAAATATAATAACAAGATCGAACAGAGTCAAATAATAAGCATATTGATTTTATATACTGTTTTGTTCCTACGTAAAAATGGATAACATTATTTTGTTACTCGGTAAAGTGTTATATTGTATTAATTTGGACTCTTTCTGTGTTATGAAAATTCTACCATCATAGTATGAGTAAAAAAATATTACAAACACTATAATTTGTTTAAAACAATACTGCATTGCGAAATGCATTTTCAGAGTTCCTTTTAATTTTAATATTTTTTCAAATATTAACTTAGAATTCTCTCACTATTTTCTAAGGACGAATTTAATAGTTTATTTTTTAATATAAAAGTGTCGTTTAGCATAAAAATTCCAAGTTCATGTAAGTTAGTTACCTTTCTTTTCACAAGTCTTAGGATAAGCCAATAAGTCTTCGGATAAGTCAATTGATTGGAATAAAATTATTGCCCGGAAAAGTTCTCAAGATTGATTTATTCCACAACTACCCAATTTGTGTTCATACTAAAAAACCGACATTTCATTTGGTAGCAATTTCATTGCGGATGCTATGTAATTTAACTAGAGTTCATTTTATATGTATAAGATAAATTAAGTTAATTATATTAATTTTATGTAAATTGAATAAAATATTGTGATTCAAAATATTAACCTACAAATCTTGCATGCATTATTGAAATGCATAATAATTATAATAAGAACATAAAAAACTATTAAAGAAGTTATTTGTAAAAAAGTTTTGATTTAAATATAATTTTTCATCTATCATTATTCAAGTCTATGTGCATGGAGGATTAAAGTTTCATCATGAAACTATGAAATAGAGTTTGATATAATACAATCATGTTTGGTCGGAATAATAGACCTTGATTATTTTATCAATATTTCTTACCTTTTTTTTTTTTTTTTGTTCAAAAATTGATATGAATGACTGAACCCTAAACTAGAAACAAATAAAAATAGGTCTAAAACTAAAAAAAAAAACCCAGAAAAAAAGGGAAAAACTGAAAAAATAAATTGTAAAAATAAAATAAAATTGGTGAGATGAGTTTTGGATTACAACCCATCTGAGTATGGATGGTGAGCTTGTCCTATCCTATTGTGCTACCCACAATGAAATAAACAAAACAAGACAATCAATAATTACAAGGATATTTACTGTGAATATGATAAAAATTAGTTGTTTTAGGGGAGTTTATTATGGATTACCGAGAAAATATATTTTGGTTGGATTCTCTATTCTACAGTGTTAAAAACATAAACAATATTGTTCATGACTTAGTTGGTTTATGAAGTACATTTTTTAACTTTTTCTGATAACTATTTTATCTTATTCAATGAGTTATTAGTTTAAATGTGACACTTGAATTTTTATTTTAAATTGCATGATAGATAGGAGTTATAGAGGAATTGTTAAAAAATAATATATGTATGTGTGTGTTTCTTAATATATTCACGGATTTGCATCAAAATAAAAATGTAGTTAATATTAGACATAGATTTACCTACAAATTTTTCTATATCATATCCATAAGTAAATACACGCAAATAAATATGTAGGTAATTAGTTGCTGTTTATTCTTTAAATTTCTTTTTTAATTATGAGCTATTTAAAATCCCTTATAATAAATTGAGTATAAATAATTACTTAATTATAATGTAACACAGTACTATTCACCACAAATAATATTTTCCAATATATATAAAGCAACTCATATATGTTGCTTCCATTGAAGATGTTAGAATAAATAATTTGTGAAGTTTGAATAATATGGATGAAACAATATGATTAAAAAGAAAAAGTTTCTTTAAAATAGTTAGCTAAGTTTTACTGTTAAACCTAGTTACTTACAAAATTAATTAATACTTTATAACTAAGGTTGATAGGGAAGTAATTCACTTTCAAATGTAATTGTTATTTACCGTATTAAAGGATTGAGAGTGTTATAAATTCCAATTCAAAAATTTAAACTTTTTTAAATATTATAAAACACCTTTAAAATGTTATAAAAAAATTCTCAACTATTTCTATTAAATTGATGATAAAATTAAAAAAGAAATTAATATTGTTTTGAAAATTTAACTAAATATAAATAGTTTCTAATTTCTCATTTACTATTGAATATAATTAGATTATGAAAGAGATGAAGTAGAAGAAAGAAGATTAAAGAGAAGGCATAACAAGATTGATGAGAGTGGAAAGGAAAAGAGAAGAAAAAGAAAAAAAAAAGTGATATGGTTGTTTAATATCTAATTATTATTCTCACTTTCTTTGTTTTTCACATCTACTAAAAGAAATACACAACCCTAATTAGTATTATCCTCTCTAAACTGTTTTTTTTTTCTTTTGAGCATTCTAGAACGTGCTGAGGTGTTAGTTTCTGTTTCCTATTTTGTTTTTCTCATGTGTAGCTTGTATATATATATCTCATCTTTTGGTAAATAAAACACATTGGTATTTTTCCTCATCATTCTCTCTGGAGCCTTTATGCCTTCTGATTTTCTTTTATGGTATCAGAGCTCCACTTAGAGCTCTGCTAATTCCTTGTCAAAATGCCAGATGTTTATCAGAATATTACCTCAACATGGTTTGATTCCTGTCTTGACCATTCAAGTCCATATTATATTCACTCCAGCGAGAATCCATCCTCTGTCTCCACTTCTCCAACTCTGGATGGTAGCAATTACCATTCTTGTCTCGGAGATTTAGAATGGCCTTGATATCCAAGAACAAGATGGGTTTTCTAATTGTTACCATACCTGTACCAGATACCCATAACCCTTTCTATCCCTCATGGGAACGTTGTAATACCTTGGTTATGTCCTGGCTGCTAAATTCCCTATCTCCACCCATTATATAAAGTGTTATTTTTCTAGACCGTGCAATAGACATCTTGACAGATCTCGGTGAACGTTTCTCTCAAAGTGATCTACTCTGCATAGCAGAACTCCAAGAAGAAATATATTCACTCAAGCAAGGCTCTCGTTCTGTCACTGATTATTTTACAGCTCTCAAATCTATATGGGAGCAGCTTGACAATTTACGCCCCTATGCAAACTGCACATGTTCTGCAAAGTTATATCACCAACAAGATTTTATCATTCGTTTCCTAAAAGGTTTAGAGGAGCATTTCTCTGTTGTTTGCTCCTAGATTATGCTTATGAATCCTCTTCCACCTGTTAATCGGGTGTTTTCCATATTTGTTCAACAAGAGCGTCACAAATCTCCATCGTTAATCGTTGATGAACCCAACACATTTGTCAATGCTGCTTCCGGGAAAGGACGTGGAAGAGGCACACTTATAGGACAATCCAGCAGCAATAATTGAACCCTTTCCAAAAAAAATGTGTCTATTGTGGCCATAACGAACACAATGTTGATGCATGCTACGCCAAGCATGGGTATCAAGGACGATCGCGCTTCCACAATAAAGATAGATCTTCTTCCGCTAATGTTAACAACGCTGCGTAGGAAGATAACTCACAGTCCTTAATGACTTCAAGTTCTCCCTCTAACGGGCTAGATTATGGTTTTACTAAGGCCCAATATCAAAGTCTTATTGGTCTTTTACAACAACAGAACAACGATTCAGTAGCCTCCTCTAAGCCCAAACACTTCAATCTTACTCAAATGACCAGCGAACCCAATAATATGAGTAATGGTATTTCTTTTACAATCACAAATCATTTAATCACTGCACACACTTCATACCCATCAAATGGTACCTCCTGGATCATTGATTTAGGAGTCACCGATCATATCACTTGTTCTTTTGATAACTTCCAAAATTTTCCAAAAATTAAACCTATACATTTTAACCTACCTAATGACTCTGTAGTTATTGCTCATCTTTAACGCACTGTTCAGTTATCTTCTCAACTTATCATTTGTGATGTTCTTTATGTGCCTAACTTCAAATTTAATTTGCTTTCAATCTCTAAACTAGTGACTTCTACAGATTACATACTTAACTTCTCTAATTTTCAATGTGAAATACAGGAAAAGAAGTCATTAAAGACGATTTGTTTGGCTAAGTTGAAGTATGGATTATATCACTTGGAGACGTACACCAAATCCAGACATACTCCTCCCAAAGCCACCTTCATCAATAACTTCTCCACTCCACCTGTCACCAACTCTAACATTCGACACTTTAGATTAGGGCATCTCTCTGGAAATCACCTTAACACTCTACATAAAAATTTTCCTTTTATTTCGAAACATGTTGATGAGAACTGTGATATTTGTCACTTGGCCAAACAAAAGAAATTATCATATTCTCCAAGTGCTAATAGAGCTTTAAAACCTTTCGATTTGGTTCATATGGATCTTTGGGGTCCCTTTTCTCAATCTTCTGTTCATGGTCACAAATACTTTTTAACCATTGTGGATGATTTTAGTCGTTATACATGGATAATTCTCTTCAAAACTAAAGGGGATGTTCGCACACATGTTCAGACCTTTGTTTCTTTAATTGAAAACCAATTCCATCTTTCCATTAAATGCATACGTTCAGATAACGGTCCTGAATTTCTTCAAAAAGATTTTTTTGCATCAAACGATTTGTATTTATACACCTCAGCAAAATGGTAGAGTTGAGAGAAAACATCAACATATTCTCAATGTTGCTAGAGCCCTTATGATTCAGTCTCAACTTCAGAAACATTATTAGTCATATGCTGTTAAACACGCCATTTATTTAATAAACCACATTCCTTCCCCCATTATTAACAATAAAACTCCTTTTGAATTATTACATGAACACAATCCAGACTTTTCCAACTTAAAAGTTTTTGGTTGTCTTAGCTACGCTTCCACAAATTTTCCTCGTCAAAATTTTGATGTTCGTGCACAACGTGGTGTTTTCTTAGGATACCAAATAGGAACAAAAGAATATCTTATCCTTGATTTAAAAAATAATGATATTTTTGTCTCTCGAAACGTCTTGTCAAATCAAAGTGTCTTTCCTTTTACAAAAATTAATTGTCCTTACAAGTCCATCAATCCACAATCTGTTACTTCTTTCCTTTCTCAATCCCATTTTTTTGACCACACTTATTTTGATTCTATCAACCAAAATTCTCAGCCCAACAATACCCAGCCCATTCCCCTTTATCCCACATCTCTTACAGATTATCCAACCTCAACTCCTTCATCTCTTTCCTCTTCCCAATCATCTCACTCCCCTGCTCAAACTAATTTTCGGTCATCCCCACCAACTTCACTGCTTCGTCGCTCTAATCGCCCACATATTCACCCTTCTTACCTTGCTAACTATGAGTGTTATGCCTATCTCAGTGATAATATCCTTGCTTCAACATCCTCCCATCAATCTTCTTCAAAGGTATCTTATCCTATTTGTGACTCTCTTGACTATTCTCGTCTTTCATCTTCTTATTCTCATTTTCTCATGAGTTTGTCCTCTAAGCACGAGCCCACCACTTATCCTGAGGCTGCTACCAAACCATGTTGGCAAGAGGCTAGGAATGTTGAGATAGATGCCTTAGTTTCCAACCACACCTGGGATATTGTTTCAACTCCACCAAATGTCAGACCCATTGGTTTCAAATGGGTTTACAAAATCAAGCGTGGCCCTGATGGTAACATTGAATAGTACAAGGCACGATTAGTAGCCAAAGGCTACTCCCAAGTTGAAGGAATTGATTATCTGGAAAGTTTCTCTCCAGTTGTTAAGATGACTACCATCTGCGTTGTTCTAGCTATTGCTTCCTTCAACAAATGACACTTGCACCAACTCGACGCCAACAATGCTTTCCTATATGGAGATCTAAAAGAAGACATCTACATGACCATCCCTCAAGGCCTTCATGGTTACTCATCTTCTCAGTGTTGTAAGTTGAATAAATCTTTATACGGCTTAAAACAAGCTAGTCATCAATGGTTTGCCAAACTTTCTACTCTATTACTCTCATTTGAATATATGCAAGCCCATGCTGATCACAACCTATTTACAAAGGCCACAGGTTCTTCCTTCACCACACTGCTTGTTTACGTTGATGACATTGTCCTGGCTAGCAATTCCCTTGATGAAATTGATCACCTCAAAAGTTCTTTGCACTCTCATTTTCATATCCGAGACCTTGGCAAATTGAAGTATTTCTTGGGCCTAGAGGTTGCTCACTCTTCTACTGGTCTTCCTCTATGTCAGCGTAAATACTGCATGGACTTAATCTCAGATGCTTCTCTTTTTAATTCTAAGTCGTCCTTTACACCCATGGATCCTTCATTGCGTCTTCATCATGATTCCAGTGCTCCTCTCGAAGATCCTCTTCCTTACAGATGCCTAGTTGGGCGTCTAATTTATCTCACTAATAAGCGTCCAGATATTGCATTTGTCACACAACAACTTAGTCAGTTTAGGGCTGCACCTACACACTGTCATTTTCAGGCAGCACTACGGTTTGTTCGTTATCCCAAATCATGCCCGGGCAAGGGCCTCTTTTTTAGCATATCATCCTCTCTCCATTTACTTTGTTTCAGTGATGATGATTGGGTTACATGTGTTGATACCTGCCGCTCTACTACTAGCTAATTTTTTTTTTATCGGAAGCTCTCTCATTTCTTGGAAAACAAAGAAACAATCTACTATATCTCGCTCCTTTGCCAAAGCCAAATACATAGCCCTGGCATTTGCTACTTGTGAGCTTCAATGGTTGATTTATTTACTCTGTGATTTGCACATCTTTTGTGGCAATTGCCCTATTTTATACTGTGATAATCAGAGCCCTCCTCACATTGTTACTAATCCCGTGTTTCATGAAAGGACTAAACACTTAGAAATCGATTGTCATATTGTTCGAGATAAACTCACTTCTGGTCTCATGAAGCTCCTTCTTGTTTCTTCTTCACATCAGCTCGCTGACATGTTCACCAAACCTTACCTTCGAAGTTGTTTCACTCTAGTCTTTCCAAGCTTGAGCTTCTTGATTTATTTGAACCTCCAGCCTGTGAGGGGCTAAAAGAATCCAAGCTTGAGCTTCTTGATTTATTTGAACCTCCAGCTTGTAAGGGGCTAAAAGAAATACACAACTTCAATTAGTATTATCCTTAGTAAACTGCTTTTTGTTATAACATTCTAGAACATGATGAGGTGTTAGTTTTTGTTTTCCTATTTTGTTTTTTTCATGTGTAGCTTGTATATATCTCTCATCTTTTGGTAAATAAAACATATTGATATTTTTCCTCTCGTTATTTTCTCTAGAGTCTTTCTGCCTTCTAGTTTTCTTTTATCTACTATTTTCTTTTATAAAAATAATATGACAAATTTTGGATGTGTTTACATGGCATCCTTGTTAATTCTTTGCGATGATAAATATTATATTTTTAGAAATACAGTGAAATATAGAGACATAAAATAATATAGTGACATTTACATAATTGAGATTATATTTGTTAACTCTAATATAACGACCAATATCTTAAAAACGGATCTATTATTATTATTATTTTTAGTGTAAACGTAATCACAACACATTAATTCATTTTATATTTATAAAGGAGATCAAATGTCTTAAATATGATGCTATCAACATGTTGAATTTTGTAAATACATATATGTATATAAAATTTGTGTAAATAGGTGTATCTAAATATGTATAAGGCTTTTCGAACAAATAAATTGTGAATCTGGATTCTTGTTTGATATGATAAGATATTTGGAAGCAGAGAAAAATTTTAAGAGACCAATTACTATCGCCTGATAAAATATGTTTAAATGAAATCATCTATCAGAAAATTAATCTTTATGTCTGATTTAAAACATTATAATAAAAAATAAACTTGCGTTTAATGCAAATAAATTCTTGATGGTTAATTGATAGTGGACTATATTAGTATATAATTCACCTTCTTCTAATAAATTCCAATACGGAAGTCAATTTATCTTATTCATTCATTATAAAATGTTAAAAAATAGATCCAATTAAATTAATCCATGTTACTTTACGGATGATTAATATTTTTTTACAATTTATTAAAATTAAATTTTAATTTTTCTAAATAATTCATTTTTAATTTTCTGAAAAAAGTTTTTAAAAATATTGTTTTTATAAGTCACATAAAAATTCTTGATAAATGGATTGAATTATATTGGATATTTATTAAATCAATCAACATTGAATCGAAGTTTAAATTAAATTTTCAATAAATTAAAATACATTAATGAGTTTTATTTTATCATATCCATTAATGTGACGCCCTGCACCTCCCCGTGGCTCTCTCTCTCACTTTCTCAAAAATCTCTTTCTCTTCTCTCTAGTTTTTCTTCATCCATATATCATCTGTCTTAAAATCTAAATATACCCTGCAGTAGCTAAGGAGTTAAGGATGATTTCTAACCGATCAGAATATCAAACAGAGTAAGTTCATGTTTGCTCTAAAGATCTCTTATTCTCTATTTTTCGCTAAGTTTTTGTTATCAATATTAATGGGAACAATTGAGAAAAGTGTTTCTCTCAACTTGATTAAGGTTATACTAAAAGTTGGTGTTATTTGGAAAACTTGTTCTAGATCCCTAAAGTCAGACTAGTGTTATTGCCTGACCGGAGAAATTGCTGGGGAATCGTTGTCTGAGGTAAGGGAAGCTAGTAACTTATTTTTATACTATTTAGTTACTTTTAAATAGAACTCAGATAAAGACTTGAATATGTGACTATCAGTGCTCAAGTCTTTCTTGTAGGTCTGACTGGTCCTTGAGCACTGAATAAATTTGATTATCTTGATTTTTTGTGTGATTAATAGACCTTCTTGGAGTAATGATGTTAGAAAATAGTATGCAAGAACTTTTGATTATTGTTTGATGGATTGAATATGACTTGTGATAAGACTTTGAAATGTTTTAGAAGTTTGAGATCAGTTATTGAATAAAATATGTCTTTATGCATGATTGATTGAGGAATTGTTTTTGAATGAATTTGATTGTTTATTTTGACTTAGTATGATTAACTTAACTGTGTTTTGAGTAATGAAGTATTGTTTTGATGATGAAAAGATACTTGCATAATATGATTTGTGGTTTGAAAGAGTATTGATGTGAATGATTGA
>Ga0209700_109250_pt1 | contig 11653 bp, 6 predicted proteins | sample SiratroredBW_FD_187528 | JGI IMG/M metagenome (GOLD analysis project Ga0209700, IMG submission 187528) | Root nodule microbial communities of legume samples collected from California, USA - Siratro red BW (SPAdes) (version 2) | ecosystem: Host-associated > Plants > Roots > Nodule | place: USA...
GAAGAAGCAAAGGGAAAATGCTCAGAAATGAGGCATTGTTTCACAGCGGAGAGGGAAGATATCTTGCTTCATCTTCGAGTACATCCCGGTCATATTGCAGTAGAAGTTTTTTACTTGAGACTGGCTCTCCACAGTCTCCGCCAAATATGTTCTCTGTCTGAAACGATTGTTAGATTTTGACTTGAATCTTGAATTTCTCATTTACTCACTGACTTCAAATTTGCGGATTATTAGGAAGTAGGGGAAAGTATATGAAAATCTTGGGAGAAATGAGAAATATAGTACATCACTTGCTTTAATAAGAGGACCTTTCGAACCTACCGTGCCTGTACGTGAGGCTTTTAGGGTGACAGATTTCAATTTCATCGTTATTCATGCAAATGTCTTCTTTGCAAGGCATGGTTCCGAAACTCCATGCCTTGCATATATTAAGAAGCTGTAAACTTAGACTACACGAGTGTGTTTGGAAACATGTGAACGTAATTTTTCACGTCCAACATTAAAACAAATGTAGAAACAAGAACTAGCTGCATTGGCTATAACGTGACTTTTTTTCGTCAAATGGGCCTCCCATAGCAGTTCCAAACACGCTAAAAGTAAATAAAGTCATGTATCTTTCTTGAGAGAGCTTCTTCCTCAATCCATCATGCACCTCCATACCTTTGTTAATTTCAAAATTATCCTTGATAAAAAGATAAAGATTAAGACTTTCGGATTCATTTGAGATTAAGACTCTCGGATTCATTTGAGATTAAGACTTTCGGATTCATTTGAAATTTATTTTAACTTTCTGGAAGTCTTAATTAAAACTTCCGAATTGTAAAATCTGAAGCTCAAAACCAATCTTAAATACCAATTTTAAATGATTTTCAAATTTTAGAATTTGGAACTTAAAACCAATGTCAAATAACTTCTGAATTTTATAATTTATAAGTTATGTAAAATTACCAATTTTAAATGATTTTCAAATTTTAGAATTTGGAACTTAAAACCAATGTCAAATAACTTCTGAATTTTATAATTTATAAGTTATGTAAAATTGATTTTGATTTCCGAATTGTACCACTCTTGGGATTTCAATTCTTTCCCTCAGCGAAAAGATGCAACTGATAGAGTTATCTTGGTCGAGATGTTCTTATCTGCTCTTGACAACCCTCCACCATCCTCTATTATGCTTATATATGGAGAGCTTATATATGGAGATGTTGATTTTGCACGCCTTATGCAATGCTGGTAAATTTGTCTGGGATTGGCCTAGTGTGGCCCGCGGGTAAGGTTTTGTGCCCCTCTCAAAGGCTTTAGTGCCACCGAGGGAGTTCCAATTGAGCTTGTCGGATATTTGATGGGTTGCCATATCAATGACAATTCCGAAATGAAAAAGAAGCAATAGTTTATAAAGGAATGTCTCCGAGATATTACAACTTTTCATTGGTGCTGTGTCTAAATACAACTCTTGGCACATCGAACATGACTTTGCTTGCCAACAATTATGAGAACACAATCTTTCATCTGTATTGACTTTGCTTGCCAACAATTATGAGAACACAATCTTTCATCTGTATTGAATGATATTCAAGGAGGGTCTATGATGTCTTCTGATGATCACAATGAATGTGAGTTACGGGTACAACCTGGGGATTTAAATGGTCTCAAGGGGCAGCTGATAAAGTTGCTTGAACTTTTTGGAAGATGTCTTCCTCTGGCCCGAGTTCCAGCAGGGTACCAGAAAATTTATGGGAGACCTCTTTATGTAACTGAATATGGAGCCATAAAGTTTTTTCACAGTGAGACAGTTTTTGCAGTGAGACGTGTGTGTGAGGACGACATTGTGAAGAGGCAAACTTTTTTCACATTTTTACAAGTTTTATTGCGATATTCAGTACTGACTCTCATTGAAACTTCTAGTACAGTAAGCATGAAAAGATATGATGTTAAACCAGTAATCAGCATCAAAATAAGTCAAGATGTATGGAAGAATGGTATATTGAAGTACCATACAAGTTACAAGTACAAAAGCTATTTACTTGTACACGTCTCCCGATACCTAAAAGTAGCTAATCGGTTTCGGAGACTAAAAATAAACACAAATTCGAGGGAAGTTTCAAATACATGCAGGACAGTGACTATAAAAAACAAACACATACGTCCAGCATATCATTTTTACAAGTCTTCTAAGGAATAAATAACCTGAAAGGGCTGAGGTTGCTAGAGAGAAAACTAATTCCTGAGCATAAGTTTAAAACATCAGAGCGGTTAAAGTAAGTAGCAATTTGTTGCCAAGTTTTCTAACCACCCACAGCGGCCAGGAACTTCCTCTTGCTTACTGGTTCCTCATGCAATACCACCACATCACTCACTTTCTCAATCAAATCTTCCAACTTGTCCACACCAAATCTCTGATATTCCAGTTGTTTCTTGTATCGCTGCTGGTATATAGCCTCAAAAGAACCAAGGAAAATTCGACAAGAATAACTTACTAGAATCTCTTGCAGCTCATACTTGAACTGCTCAATCACACAGTCATCAACTTCACATTTGGCTGCACTCTCCTGATTGCCCTTGCCTGTGAAATTTCTTTCATCATGTTCTTCTATGACTATTCTTTCTTCATCTGAGAACTCATCTGAAGAGCATCCTCCAGTGACAACATTCAAATTCTCTTCCTGGGTTCCCTTTCCCTTCTTATCTTTCTTAGAAAGCGAGAGAGGAGGAGCACTTGGGCCTGCCTTCCAGTTTCTGAGATACACAAATTTACGATTCCCTTTCCCTTCCACAGCCATGGCATTCCCCATTTTCTTGAAAAGATTGACCAACTTTATTGCCCCATATTCAGCTACATAAAGAGGTCTCCCATAAATTTTCTGGTACTCTGCTGGAACTCGGGCCAGAGGCAGGCATCCTCTGGATAGTTCAAGCAACTTTATCAGCTGCCCCTTGAGACCATTTAAATCCCCAGGTTGTACCCATAACTGACATTCATTATGATCACTAGAAGGCATCATAGACCCTCCTTGAACATCATTGAATACAGATGGAAGACTGTGTGTTCTCATAGTTGTTGGCAAGCAAGTCATGTTCGATGTGCCACAGTTGTATTCAGACAGTGATTGCGACACCAATGAAAATTCCCTTGAGTTGTAATAGCTCTGAGACATACCTCTATAAACTATTGCTTCTTCTTCATTTAACCCTTCGGAATTGTCATTGATATGGCACCCCATCAAATATCCAGCAAGCTCAATTGGAACTCCTCGAGGTGGCACTAAAGCCTTTGAGGGAGGCACAAAACCTTCCCCGCGGGCCACACTAGGCCAGTCCCAGACAAATTTACCAGCATTGCATAGGGCAGACGAAACACCCACACCAGCAGGGATGACAAGAATAACTGTATATCCTCGCTGACCAAGGATGTGAAGTGCTGGTGCAAAATCAACATCTCCCGATATAAGCATAATAGAGGATGGCGGAGGGTTGTCAAGAGCAAATAAGAACATGTCGACCAAGATAGCTTTATCAGCTGCATCTTTTCTCCCATTTGGAACATCAATAAGTTTAACGCCAGTTCTCTGACAGCCCTCTCTAAGTCGCCGAGGGAAAGAATTGAAATCCCCGTAAGCAGAAAACAGCATAACAGCTCCTTTAATTACTGGGTGCACCCGTAAAGCCATTCTTATATTCCCTGCTATATCTTCAGGCCGTACATCAGCTGGAACAGGGCAATTCTCAATATCCCAAAGGATTGCTACTGGGCCATCTAAGGAGCTGTGGAGTTGCTGGTTAATGGTTGCATTGGACTCAGTAATAGTCTTCCCCTTCTGTTCAAAAGTGTCAGAAGATGTTATTGGTGTTGATTTATTAGGGGTAGCCATCAATGCACTTGATGTTCCTGCAGACATAAAGGAGTGAAGACATCATTTAACAAAACGAAAACTTGAAACATCTTGTTGCATCACAGTGAGAAGGTAATGCTATATGCTTGAATGCTCCAGCCATATGACCTAAAAATAGGGGCACTGGATGCAACTGAAACAAGACCTACCGAACTCGGATAAAAACTCATTATTTCCCTTCAATCAGAAGCGGGATCAGAATTAAGAGATTCAATTCTAGGAACTATTAAGTATGAAGTTACTAAACAGAGAATAAACTGCTAGAGCAAGAAGCAGAACTGCCTGGCTGTCAAAGAGAGTCCAATGCAAGGTATCTAATTCAGTGATTGCCCCATGCAAAATGGTGAATGATATAAAACTGAATACTAACATGATTCTTGAAAAACCCTCCCAAATTAAAGGTTCTGAAGCATTTTCCAAAATAAAAAAAAAATAGAAAATGATTTCAGAACACGATGATTTCAATCCATCGCCCCATTTTATAATTTTATACGCATTAAGCAATCACAATTATAAAACAAAGCCTAGTTCACCGTCACAGGAGTCTATCCCCACCGAACGATTGAACATGAAATCAACAAAACCCCACAATGAATAATCATAAACCCAACTCTTAGCCACACCACCGCATGTACTGAACCAAGACTCCCTTTCAATTACATTAACACCTACAGCCAAATGAAAATAAACAAATTTCATGCAATTTCTAACACCTACCCCTATAAAAAAAACGCAAAAGAGAAAATCTTTTCCCTCAAACCTAGGTCTGCAAAAACAAAATTGAAAGAACAGAAATCTATCAGAGAAAAAACACATTCTTGAACGGGTAGCATGAATACCTTCTAAATTGTTTATTACCGACAGAAAATTGTTCTATTCCGAACAAAGTCGTAACAGAATACGAGCTTTGGTATGAAAAAAACAGGAACTCAATCACAAAATTGTAACAGAATATCTTTTTATTCAATTGAAAAAAGGAATGAAGGGTAACAGAAAAAAACGTAAATAAGAGATATACCAATGATTATTGAGAGTAATTGCAGAATAATCGAAACGTTGTTAATGGGAAATCAAATCGGATGCTACAGGAACATGAATCCGGAATCCTGATCGTGATTAGGTAGGAAATGAAGGATGAATCCGGAAGATGATTAGCGCGTGATTATTGAAGAATGAGAGAGAGTGAGGAGAGGAAGTAATTGAAGGAAGAAGAGTAAGAGAGGGTTTTGGTTTGGGTGGGTGTGTGGGTTTTTTTATTCTTAGATATTTACTTCAGTGGCAGCAGAAAGAGTGAAACTGAAGATTAATATTTCTAATTTCTTAGGGCATTAGCATTAGATCGCATATGCAAAAGACCTTCCCTTCTGTTATGCATATTTTATTTCTATTTAAGAGTTTGAAAAATTACAACAACATATGTTTCTATTAAAATATAATTCCATTCTTCGTGTAAAAACACTGAATTATATTTTAAAACTATTTTTAGATTGTATTTTGATGGATTAAAATATTAAAAAATTAAATTGTTTTAATTTGATTTTTCTACATTTCTAGTTCATTAATATTTATTGTAAACTAATTTGAAACTGACGTCTAAATTAGTTGCTAAGAAGGAAAACGGATCTTGGGACTGGTGAAGGATTTTGCAGTGGATAATCAGTGAGAAGGGAAACGAGATACAACCACTGTTCATTTCATCTTAAAACAGTAAAAGAAAATGGAACTATGGACGGAAGAGGAACGCAGGAGATTTTTTTTCTTATTTTACAAAAATTGGACCTTTTATAATAATAATAATAATAATAATAATAATAATAATAATAATAATAATAATAAAGTAAATTAGTTAAAAGATGACACTTAGGTACGTCATATGAAAAAAAATTCAACAACACGGACTATTATGTTAGAAATTTTTAGTAATATTGTCTATTAGACTATTCAGTGGTCTACTAATCCATAAAAAAAAATAGTGCAATGTTTGGGTAGTTTTAGGTTATATTTAAGTATATGTATAGAGTTTTATTTCATAATGTACAAATATATATCATCAAAATATATATAATATAATATTACTATTTAATATAATATTTTTTTAATTACCAATTGGTGTTGTGGGAAAAGAAAAAAAAAAGAAAATCAAGAATTAAAATATATTTACAGAATTTAATATAGAAAACTTCTTTAAAGACAATAATTTTAGATTATGAAGATGAAAGAAGATGAAAGACAATGATAAGATTGTGTTGAAGTGATAGATGATTAAGTCAAATAATATTGTTTTGGCTAACAAATATGAGTTGTTGTTCTTCTTTTTCAACTCCACTATCAACTTGTCTTTCTTTCTATCCAATCCCTTTTAAAGTTAATCTTTGTATTATCTATTTTTTATCATTACTTGTGTTAAATCTAGTTTATAGATTTTATCCATTTTTTATTATTAATTATGTATCTTTAATGTCATGATTCATAATTTAAATGTCTTAGTAATACTTAATAATATGACCTGAATTCATCCATTAAGTAGACTTGAATGTTATATCATATCTTACTAGGCCATAGGTTAGTTTGGTGAGGTTTGGCCGTAACCCCTTTTGGTATGAGTTATCCTGACATCCTTTATTTGTGCTAACCCTACTGATCTCTCAAACTATATGCCTAATTCCAGGACAATTTATAATTTCCTAGTCTTGAATAAAAAGAGCGTAAAAAAACTTGAAAAATCTTAAAGGCCAAGAGTGATCACCTAGAGGAACATAGAAGATTTTTTTTTCTTATTTTACAAGAGTTTGACCATTTTATAATAATAATAATAATAATAATAATAATAATAATATAAAATAGTTACAAAAATGATACCTATTCATATAAAAAAGAATTGAAAAAGAATTCAATAAGACTGACTATTAAACTCTTTGTTAGATTTTCTAGTAATATTGACTATTAGACTATTTAGAGGTGTAGAGAATTTTATTTCATAGTATATATATATGGTATAATATTATTATTTAATATAATAATTTTTTATTATTTTTAATTCAACAATTAGTGTTATAGGTAGAAAAAAAATAAAAAAATTAAGGAGATCTAGAATTAAAATATAATTATAAAATGATGAATTATGAAGGATCATGATGAAATAAATTATCTGGATATAACAAGGTTTTGTTGAAGTCATAAAGAATTAAGTCAATTGATATTATTTTGGCAACAAAAATAAATAGTTATTTTTTAACCAAAGTATCAGATTGTCCTCCTTTTAAAATTATAAAATGATCTTTGTACATATATAATTCTTCATCATGACCTGTATTCAATCTCCTTTATAATCTTCATTCATTTTATTTATTATTATTTATGTCTCTTGAATGTCAATATTCATAAATGCTTTACTAATATTATCTTATTCACTTATTAGATAGACTTAAATATTATATCATATTTTATTAGGTCAGTTTGGTGAAGTCGGACTTAAGCCTCCTTCTTGGTCTAACTGGTGATCACCCTAATTTTGGGGACAATTCATAATCCCCTAATTTGAATTGAAAAGAGTGAAAAGGCTTGAAAAAATCTTAAGAGACAAGAGTAATCACCTAGAATTTAAGAGAGAATATATAGATCACCTACAATAAAAGTATACATGTGGGAACTTTAACACAATCTTTAAAAATCCTTCTAGGTATATTAATATAGAAGTTTGAGATTTCACTGAAATTAAGTTGATACTAAAATATTTATATATATTTTTAAGGATTTAGCAGAACTTTTGTAAAATATATTTGCGAGTTTTTTAAAAGTTATTTTCTTTCTTAAGTTCTTATCTCAAAAAAAAAATTCAAATCGTAAATTTTCATTAAGGTGCAAATTATTTTTTATTTTCTTTTATAACTTGTTTTTTTTTTCCTTTTATGTTTTATAATGATCCAATTAATCATTGATTATATTTTGTATTCCCACCAATTATGTCTCATTTAGTAAGTTTTGAATTCTCCAAATTAGTTCGGTCATCCTTTTAAGAACTACATAAAAAAACACTTAATTAAGAAAAAAAATAAAATCTAAACAATATGATTTTCAATTTTTTAAATAATTTTTCAATTTATTTTTAAATTGATTTGATTTTAAAACACGCTTATTTATTTTACTAAGACTTGTTCACTTTGATTTGGTAACAAAAATAAAAAATTTATAACACTCTTAATTTTATTCTTTTTAGCAAACTAAATAATATCAATGCCCGTGTCATCCTAGAAGACAATGCCACCATTTATTAATAGTCTCTAAATAAATTATTTTATAAAAAGCGCCTGTGGCCTAATGGATAAGACGCCTGACTTCTAATTAGGTGATTGTGGGTTCGAGTCCCACCGGACGTGCTTTGCCCTTTTTAAGTTTTCATTCATTATTTTTATATTTATAATTTTAATCTTAAAATAAAATCTAAATAATTAGAATGACAAAATATTATTACAAATTAAATATTTTTTTGAAAACAAATTAAAATACATTACACCATTAAATATAAGTCTAAACAAAATTAAGATTCAATTTTAATTTCATTAGCTTAGATAAAAACCATAAACCTATAAAATTGAGTTCTAAACTGTTTTTTAAATCATCAATAATTTTATTTTAAGTACTTGATTTAAAACAAAATCCATATAAAGCTAAGAAATTACGGATTTCTGCATTCTAATACTCATACTCATTTCATTAATTAACAAATAGGTAATATTGATTATACATATTTATATATTTACAATTTTTTTCATCACTATATACTTAACTAACGAATTTTGCTACTTCTAATATGATATTGTTTTACATATATCTTTTACAAAAGATGTTGAAATAGAGATAAGAAATGTATCCACGATAGCATGATTCTAAGTTAGTAAATAATACTAGCACAAGCACAACTGAAATCAATGGTATAATTGGAAACAAACATTTAGATCTACAAGAATAAATTGAGAAAAAAAATCAAATACAGTCTAATGATATCTGAGTTGTGAGTAATTGATCAAGTGCATCCCGTAGTCTGTGTTTATCTTCTTTAACTTCTCACTCTTTCTGTTTCTCCAAATTCTTCTAAGGTGTACCATATGAGCGACCAATCGGGTAAGGCCGACTGACCGATAAGTGTTTCCGGTCGGACTCCGTCATTACATCTATAACTTCAGATAACCATTTTACATTAAATGCATGTGTGGCACGTGGTAATTTCATCGGAAGAGAAAATATAATATCACAAGTAAGTACAAATGATAACTAAATTCTATTATAAAATCATAACAAAACAGGATGGGCCAAAAGCTCTTCAGGCCCAATATAATGCCTATAAATACAGGTTCAGTCACCTTAAGCAAGGTACTTAAAAACTCTGATCTATATGCCTGTAGGACCCCCTCCCAGAACGTAGAATTCAAAGCGTTTGGAACAATCTAGGAAAGGTCAACATCAAGAGCAATTCAAGAGCAATTCACAACCCGTCTCTTGCAAGAACACATGGCTTCCTTTTCTCTCATCTCCTCCCCTCCCCTTCTTCCCAAACCCAAAGACCCTTTTTCCCATGCCTTCCCTCACTCTACCCCCTTCGTTCTGCGAATGGCCAACCAACCACAACACCTTCAAACCCCTCTTCTTTTGCCAAAAATTCAATATTTGTGTCACCAAACTACAGGTATATGTCTAGTTATTTATCTTTTCTTCCACGCTTCTTGGGTTTCTTGTTTAAAACTTTTGGGTTGAGATCGGGGCCAAGATCATATAGGGTGCTTTCAAGATTCATTCTTTCATAATGTTTAGTTCTGGCTTTTGTTTTTTAATCTTGTCCCACTTACGTGATTCAAATGATGGTTCTATATCCAGGGAACTACAGATATAAACTATTAGCAAAAGGACAAAATACGCTTTTCAGTAAAAAAGGTTTTGTTATTATAAGATCTAAAAATTATTTGAAATTAGTTTTGACTTTCGGATTTCATAATCCGGAAGTCTTGGAAAATTTGAAAGTCAAAACCAATTTTAAATAAGTTTTGGATTATAAAATTTAAGAGTCAAAATTAATTTTAAATAACTTTGGAATTTTATAAGGTGTGTTTATTATGATCACTAGAAGGCATCATAGACCCTTTCTGAACGTCATTGAATACAGATGAAAGACAAAGACTATGTATTCTTATAATTGTTGATATGTTCGATGTACTCACAGTTGTAGTAACAACAATAAAAGTAATAGTTGAGACATATTCCTATAAACTATTGCTTCTTTCTCATTTAACTCTTCAGAATTGTTAATTATTATTGATATGGCACCCCATCAAATAACTAGTTGAAGTTTTATATATGTTATATTTCACTAATAATTGAAAACAATTTTCATTTAGGAGGAACTAAGAAATTAAGCATTCAATTGATTATTCCTTATAAAGATATTGTTTGATATATATATATATATATATATATATATATATATATATATATTTTTTATATTTTATATTTTTTTTTAGAATGAAAGTGTTTAAACCACTTTTTTCGATATTTCTCTATTGTTTATGAACAAGTTTTTTACAAAATGGATTACAAAATAGAATGAGTTTTACTTGGCTTTTCTTTCAATTTCTCTTTCCATATTTGTGATTCCCTTTTCCTTCCACGGGCCACACTACAAATTTACCAGCAGCATTGCATAAGACAGACGAAACGCTCACCCCAACAGGGATGACAAGAATAATAGTATATCCTCGCTGACCAAGGATGTGAAGTGCTGGTACAAAATCAACATCTCAAGATATAAGCATAATGGAGGATGGTGGAGAGTTGTCAAGAGCAAATAAGAACATGTCGACCAAGATAGCTTTATCAGCGGCATCTTTTCTCCCATTTGGAACATCAATAAATTTAACGTCAGTTTTCTGCTATTGGGGACCTTGGCGACTTAGAGAGGGCTTTCAGATAACTGACGTTAAATTTATTGATGTTCCAAATGGGAGAAAAGATGCAGCTGATAAAGCTATCTTGGTCAACATGTTCTTATTTGCTCTTGTCAACTCTCCACCATCCTCTATTATGCTTATATATGGAGATGTTGATTTTGCACCAGCACTTCACATCCTTGGTCAGTGAGGATATACTATTATTCTTGTCATCCTTGTTCGGGTGAGCGTTTCGTCTGTCTTATGCAATGCTGGTAAATTTGTAGTGTGGCCCATGGAAGGAAAAGGGAATCACAAATATGAAAAGAGAAATTGAAAGAAAGGCTAAGTAATACTCATTCCATTTTGTAATCCATTTTGTAAAAAACTTGTTCATATAGAATAGAGAAATATAGAAAAAAGTGGTTTAAACACTCTTGTCTACACCCAATTTCGTCCAGGCAAATAAAATTATTCCAAAATATAAAACAATATAAAATAAAAATGTGTGTTATTATTCAAATAAAAAAAAGAGTTTTGGTTTCATTCTATTTTATGAATAAAGTTAAAATAAAATTCGTAAAAAAGGAAAAAAGTAAAGAAAACCAGTCTATTAAAAATTTGTTAAAAAAAATAATAATAAAATAAAATTATCATTAAAGTGTTGTCATGTCACATCCTCTCTTTACTTTGCCTTTTCTGATGCCTATTAACAATACGAAAATTAATTGAAAATAAATTTAAAAAAATTTAGAAAGGCTAGAAATTTGAATAGTTGATCTGATTATTATTCTGATTAATTGCAAACGATTTTCTGCTTAATAGTGATTAAATGCTGATGATTTT
>Ga0209700_109252_pt1 | contig 11651 bp, 6 predicted proteins | sample SiratroredBW_FD_187528 | JGI IMG/M metagenome (GOLD analysis project Ga0209700, IMG submission 187528) | Root nodule microbial communities of legume samples collected from California, USA - Siratro red BW (SPAdes) (version 2) | ecosystem: Host-associated > Plants > Roots > Nodule | place: USA...
GTATTTTTGACATCTTTTTTTTTTTCTATTTTTCTTTTTTTTTTTTTTTTTTTAGTTTGTTGAATGTCACAAGTATCACACTATAGGTTTTATACACTTTCTCTATTTTCCTATATTTTTTATAGTTTTTGAGTCCTCTAATATTTCATAAATTGATCAAAATTCTTCCAAAAGTTACATCAATACTTTAAAGAAAAATGTTAGTTTGACAACCACACTTGACTGGCAATCCTTTGTCAATCACTGACGTGGATTGTGCGCTTACGTGGATAAGGGAGATTAATTTTTCTTGTGGGTGAAGAACGAAGACATAGTTCTTCCTTTGTGATTGAAGAAGAAAGGAGGACTAATTTCTCTTGTGGACGAAGAAGCTGCGGAGCCTGTGATGTAATGAAGAGCTTCCAACCCTCTCACACTGTCCAATCTCTCCCACTATCAGTGTACAACTTGCGAACAATATCACTTTGAAGGTGCGTTCTCTCCACTCAAATAAACCCAAAACCAACCCTGTCGGCCAACATCTTCTTTCAATTTTGAAAGTTTTCTAACTTAATACTCAAATACCAAAAATACCGTTCCGTAGGCAAATATCATAAATGTCCTTTTGTATCTAAATATCCTAAATACACTTGTACATCTATGTTAATATGCCATGTCATCAGTTGGCAATGGATTGTATGCCAGCCTTTGTCAAACAAAACTTTTCCATGTTAATAATATAATAATAAGGTTTCTCAATAAATCTCCATAATATCAACCATAAAAAGGTATTTCACAACATCAACGACCAATTAAAACTCAGTCCATTTTTCAATTAAAGGAGAGAAATCCCTAGATTCATGCTCACCCAACAAGTATTGAAGCAAATCCGAATAAGCGTTGGATCATCATGAATATCCCAAAACCTGACCAAGATCAAAGAAATCCAAGAGTTAACCGCTTGGATAGCTTCTTTGTCCATATTCCTCTCCAAGACTAGGGATAAAGGCTTCCCCTAATGCCTCAAGAAAAATGAGCTTTTCACCTAATGAGAAAAGTGCGAAAATGTCTTCATGTAACAATTCTTTTTATCTCGTTCACCTATTCTGGCCGGCCAAGCCCATGAAGTCCAAACCATTGTTTGCACATCACCATAATCGAAACAAACCATTACTTCCCTCTTAGTTCAAGAGATTGAAAGGGAACAAAAACTCCGATACTTCTTAAGCCACGTGCTATAGGAGTCGAAGTTCAATTTTATTTTGTCTGAATTGTTGCTGCTCTACATTATCTTAACCGAGTAAGCAATATCTTGCACTTTAATTCACAAGATCGAACAGAAACAGAAATCCATACAATTCGTGAGCCCATGATACAAAGCCCAAATTTGATGTCATTTTGTCAAATAACATTAATCGCAATTATATGAGCCCATAAATATACTTTATGAAGTAGTGTTAAATAACCATGGGAGACTTGTAATATCTTTTTTCTATATTTTTGTTTTTCTTATCGGATCACTTATACTAACATTTTAACATTTTTTTGTATTCTTTTCCATCTTGGTGTCAAGAAGTACCTACCAAACATTTCCCTAGTACGAAATAATAATACACAAGGCACTTCCTTAAGCTTATTCAAGTTGTATATCGTGCAGAACAACATTGAGGAACACCTAATTCCGAGACCAAAGATACAAACAGAAAAATATTAAATAGCCAAAGTACAAATTAATGAAATTGAACACCTACCCCCACCACCATTTTTTACATTTCATTCAGTTCTTTGCTCTAAAAGAAACACTTTGAATAAGCAAAGTACAACAAGGACATGAAAGATTTGGCAAGTGTTTAACTTTCACTCTTCCAATCCAGATGTGAAGGCTACACCTGTTGAAGGTAACCAAAGATCCCCCTCAATAAATTGTGATACAGTGAAATTACTAGCCTGGCTAGCATCATTGATCACATGGTACCCTGGCCATTTCACTCGGTTTTCAAGTCCAGCACCAGGCCCATAATTCAAGTACTCTGCATAGTACAATGTGTCCAAGGCAAAGTCCCCATTCCACTCCAACCACCCTTCTGGGCTCAACACATCACTGATGTAAGATTGCATGAAAACTGTTCTGGAATATGGTTTCCAGGGTCTGCCAAGGTATGTGTTGGTGGAGTTAACCGAGTTCACAAGGTCATAATCAGCAGAAATGTTGCAAAACTGGATTGAGAAACCAGTTGGTTCATCAGGGGTTTTCCTGCCTTGAGCTGTGATGGTGTTCTTTTGATTTGGTAACCCTTTTTTGGCCTCTATGAGGCAGTTTTGGAAAATGGCAGTGGCATCACCAAATATGAAATCCACAGTGCCACTGATTCTGCATTCTCTGTAGAATTGGCGCATGGTGTGAGTATAGAGGCTGTCTTGGTAACCAAAGATCCCACATCGGTAGAATACAGAAAGGTCAGAGTCTGATCTCAGTGCCACAGCTTGGTGCTTTTCTGGTCCTGCTGTGTTCTGGAACGTAATGTCTCGTGCTATGAATCCTCTGCCACTCACAGCTACGCATGCAATGCAACCACATAAATAAATCACTAAATAACTAAAGAAATAAATAAAAGATGAGAATTAGGTCAGAGATTGCTGCTAAGTGTTTTGGTCTTATGAACGTAATTAATGCAGCACATGCACATTTATTTTCCATTATTAATAGTTGCATTCGTGGATTAATTACGTTACTATGTGGTTAACGTTTAAATAGTAGGGGCCAACTTGCCAACTTTGCATTGCATAAATCATACATAACCACGTATGCAGCATGTTAAGTTAAAAATAACTTCACCTCTTCATTTTTCTAACAACTACATTATCGATATACAGTTGTTTCTTCAACTTTGTCTATAAAGTACGATAATGTATTTAAACTATTATTTTCTGTTCAAAATACTTAATTTTTTTTTTATCATAGCACACACACTAGGATTACTTTTTTTAATTTTTATTTTACTTTTCGTTTTCTTTTTCTTTCACCTCTTAAGTGGGGATGCATCTATCATGTTTGTAGGTATGGTAAACATCTCATGTGTACTCCTACTACACACACTTGTGATATGGTAGGATATACCTAACCTCGGCAATACGTAACAGTAGTCAACTTTAGGTCCCCTTCAGTATTAAAAACATACACAAAAATAATTCATACTAAGTCAATTTGTTGTTGCCAAGATTAGCATGTCATTATCTTATAAATTAAATATTTCACCACAAATTATTCATTTAAATAAATCAAAGCATTTGTAGGATTTACTTTTATATTACTGTCATAGTTTTTCATACACACAAAATTAGTAATTACTGATTTTGTTACTTTAACATATTTTTTTGTTATATGTTTTTACATCAAAATAGTCTTTAAATATTCCACAGCGTCTAAATTTATTATCATCACCATTATTATTATAATAGTTTTATACAATGATTAAATTAGTAACTATTATATATGATTAAAACTCCCATTCAATAAAAAAACTGAAAAAAAAAATCCTAATATAACCTTTTCTGGAAATAAGAAATTGACTTATTTCAATATTATTTATATGTAAAATTTAAATTTCCCAACTATGTATATATATATATATATTAGTAAAATTTTTGAAACAAAAAAATCAAATTTTAAAAGAATATACTTATTATTAATATCATATTCATAAATCATTAATAATGCATCACTTGTTATTTCTAGTTGTAACAGTACGATTCTCTCCAATATGACAAAAGAAAAAACTAGAAATTGGTCCCTCAAAATTAAAAGAAGGAGAAAAAGATACGGACAGAAAAAATTCTCCAAAATATTTTTAGATAGAAAATACGAAAAAAATAAAATAAAATTTCTATATATTAAAATTAATTTTTAAATAAATTAAAAAATAGTTAAAAAATAAAATTTAACGTATACATAAATTATTTTAACTTATGAAACTTTCTTTTTCCAAAAATATTTGTGGAACAGTTATTACATCCTACTTACAAGTATGTGAAGTCCATGAGGAGTGTTCTTACCAAAAGTGGCTGACCGGAACGTGGTCCACCCGTCGACGAAGCTCCTGTTACCGGTGATAACAGTCGCATTCATGCCTTCTCCGATCATCATGAGGTTCCACTTCTTCTTCTTGATCTCAACGTTCTCATGGTAAACCCCTCTCTTCACGAATATCACGTAGCGTTTCATGCTGTAATTAGGCGCAGCCAAGACTGCATCCATGACCTTGGTGAAGTCCCCGGTGCCATCGGCGGAAACCACCGCATCCATGACCACCCCATTTGCCTGGAGCAGCTTCCTGTCCCCTGGTTTAACCCACGACGGAAAATGCCCCTGTGTGGAAGAGAAAGGGAAGTTGTTGGAAATGGGGTTCACCTGTGTAAGAAGTTGTTGCAGCAATGACGTAATTTGGCCTAGCCCTGAGGACACTAAACCCTTCACAATGCCGTTGGTGCCGTCGAATCCGTCCATGCATGTGTCCTGGTTCGCAAGTGCAGCACTTAGCCATGTCCTCAAATCTGAACTAAGGTTTCCTGTGCTGTTATTCTTCCCTGCAACATATAATACCAGCAAGGTCTCAAACTTTTCTTGAATACAAGTTTCAGGAAATGAAAAGTTGTCTTTAATTTTGTAATATATTGTTTCTATGATGGCTGAAATTAGTAATCTGATACTTGTGCTTACCTTTTGGTTTTTTAACCTTTTGTTATATAGGTTGGTCATGTTATTGCAATTGAAAATGGACACAATTGAAAAAGTACACAGTTTTAGCAGTCAAAATCTGTAATAAATTAACATTCTGGACCAAATTAAACGGAAAAGAAAAACAGAAAATAAAAAAAAATAGAGAAAAATAAAATAAGATAAAAGGCCAAAATTGCTTATTCTACCTCTCAAAATGCATTCTGAATAAGAAAGAAATAAAGAATAATGGAAAGAGTAAGTACCTTGTGGTGTCTGGGTAGCTGAGACAGACCAATCAAGTTCATCAGAGGAGAGGTCAAGCAAATCTAGACAATCGGAGACGGCGTTAGAAAGAAGGGAGTCTCCGAAGCCAGAACCGAACTCAGAGAGGATAGAGGTCACATCTTGCAACACATCAACCACACTTCTCACTGTCCCCGCGAATTCAGAAGGCGCAACCTTCAGAAACTCGAATCCCACGGGGTTGGTGGTGCTGCCATGTGAGGCACTCAACACACTCGGAAAAAACAAAAGGAAGAAGATGAGTGTTTGTGTGGCCACTGATAGAGAAAACTCTTTGGTTGAAGAAAGAGCCATAGGGAGAAAAAGTTTGTTGTGTTGTAACACGCTCAGGGAGTTGCATATTTAAAGAGAGGAAAAGTGGAATAAATAGTGCAGAATGTAAGAGTTAGATGGGCAGGTGAGGGAATTTAAAGCAAACTGGTGTGTGGCAGCAGAGTTTTGAAAAATAGTATTAAAAAAAATATTTTGTTTCACATTAACGTGATAATAACCCTTGTGAGTCAACCTTTGCTTCGGAATAGTAAGGTGGTATATAAGGCTGGGGTTTAAGTTGTTGCAGTGTCGGCGGTGACTACGCACTGAAAAACTTCATGGATAGACTCTCCTGAACTCTCACTTTCTTGTTGTTGGATAGAATGAATTTGTGTTCAGAATTTTAAGGTTGCTAAAATAGTATTTTGAAGTAAACACTTGGTGCAACAAACTTTCGTTAACCTTAATAATGTTGTCACAACATACTTCAATCTAATGACTGTCTATGACTAGTTGGAGTTACTTGAATTTTATTGAATAAAATAGAATGAAGAAGAGAAAAAGGTCTTAGATACGTACATGGTTGTTAATAATTTGTTGTGGGCATGTCACTCTCGATGTGAACAAATCTATAAGGGCATTTGTGGTCACTGGCTACAGTGAATTGTACAGCTTCTGCCGAATCAATTTTGACATCTTTGCGAACTTCCTTCCTTTAAAGATCTGCATCCATCACGATCTTCGTCCTCTTACGTGACCCACCAAAGAAATGTTCACCCTACCCCATTTCCATTTCTCTTTTGGGTGCAAGAAGAAATTTAAAGCAAAAAAAAAGATAACACCAGAGACCCATGCGTGCCTGTGTCTTAATTGCAAATTACTGTATGGGAGGGTCTAATTTAGAGACGCAGGACAACAACCAAATTTTCACCATCATTGCAGCATGTTCTGAGGGACAAAATTAATTGGAAAAACATTGTTTGGTAACTCCCATGCCAAAGTGTGTCATCTCTCAAATTAGGTTTACTCATTAACACATTGTAATATAAAACTTTTTACGCACATTACGTAGGTCGTGTCTTAGCGGTTAGCCCATGCTAGATCTTGTCTCCAAAACACAACCATCTCTATCTCTTACTCAGTTGTTGAACTCAACTATAGGTCGGGTCTACCGAATATGACCGATGACAAAAGATACACCACTAACAAATAAAATAATTATGTCATGCAATTGATTAACTAAAAAAGATTGACGAATAAAAATATGAAGTCACAAATTCATAACTTTATGCAATTTTTCTGCTTTGATTATGGAAAACTAATATTCTTGACAAACAATTTAGAATTTTTGTTTAATCTGTGTTCACCTATTTTTCATTTACTTTTCTCTTTTGTGAAACAGATCAGAACTGAAACTTTATACTAATTTGTCAGGCATCCGATCAAGAAGTTCCCCAAAAACACATAAAGAAAACTAGACAATCTAACAAGTATACAATGTAAAAAAACATCAAAGGAGTTATGTATTTCAGAAAAAGTGATGTATTTATAAATCCATTCTTAATAAACACAACAATATAGATGAAACAATCCATAGACAACACACACTCAAACAAGAGTGAATTACAGAACTGATCATACAAATTATACAAACACATATAATCTCTTCCATTCCAACAACTTAGAGTATACATAAATTAGCAATAACGTAATTAACCACACAAAGTCTGTCTGAACAAAATGACATCCTAATAACAAAGTAATCTAAAACCACACAGAGAAGAATACATGCTTTGGTATACAATTTTGTATATTCTATTTTACCCTATAACTACCACTATCTTTTCTCTCCCAGAGTCTAATTTATACTCTCTAGAATACTCATATTTTTCTAACAATACATCATACTGCGAGTTACCCACAGTCTAATATAAAACGGATTTTAATATTAGTCTAAAAGAAGAACTTTGACTGAAAATTTAGTAATTTATTCCACATACGTATCACCAATTGATATGCTAAATACATGCAAAATGTGTTAATACTCCATATGGGGCTGTCGAAATATGTTTAGCCCGAAAAACGCGTTAATTAATGAATTAGATTAAAAAAAAACTTATGACTTAAATTTAATTCAATCATCTTAGTTTTCTGTTTTAATCATCTAAATAAATTTAGCTAACCAATAATATGCGATAACTTATTTTATAGAATAATAATTATATTTTAAAAAATATGTTTATATATAAAATAATTATATATATAACTAAAATTAATTTCATTAATACAAATTAAAAAAAATCTTTATTTTTTTAGTTTTTAAAATAGGCCAACTTAAAAGTGATCCTCCATCTGAAAACAAAGATTGCCCCTGTACATACAAATTTAAGTCGCACCATTGGACAATATCACAGGGAAATCATCAAAAGGCCTACGTTGAAACATTCGTTGCAATCCATGACTGTATTCGGTCAAACAACATGTTAGACCTTATTAATGAGTTGATGAAATAGAACTAAATTATATGAGGTATTCCACTTTCCAACACTTGAGATCGATTGATTCAACACTTAGTGATAACATTGGTATAAAAACTAAAAAAACAAAACAAAAAATCCATTTTTGTCACTTTAAATTTATTTTACTCAACAATTAAACTACTTTTTTTATTTTTTTTATTTTCTATTTTCACATAGGATATTGTCTTATTAAATTCAATTTACTTATTAAGAAATGAGTTTAAATTTATTTTACATATCCTCACAAAATTAACTTGGACAATAATTATTATCTCCACTTATATATTAAATTGACTTTATTTCTAGCTAATATATGCTCTCTAATACATTTTCTCATGTCTAGACATGTTTAGCTCATAAATATTTATGAGTAATCCAATAATGATTAACTCATACAAAGATATTTTAATCTCACCTGCAAAGAGTTAACTAATAACAAAAATTTTATATCATCTTCAATTCAAAGTTTTTAGAAAATAAATTTATAGTTCCTTTTTATATATTTTATTTCACTTATCTTTATCAAATAAAAGACTCTCGACTCTATATTTAAATTTTTTATATATTGTTTTCTTAATAATTGTGAGTTCGAAAGCGAAAATGCTTAACTTTATGTTCTTTTGATATACTCATATTTAGTAAGAGAAATGCATGCTTAGTTTTTCAGCTAACCACATCATTGATGGAATGAAGGCATTATTTTGTTTGGTGGAATGAAGTTTCAAAATTTCATATCATATGAATTTATGTTATTATGTTATATATATATATATATATATATATATATATATATATATATGAATGTATGTATATATGAATGTATGTATTTCTGTCTATTGAGAAAGCAATGAAGTGGAAAGAGACCTGCTTTAAAGATGCTGCGGTTCCCCAACAAGAAAAGCGCGTTTACAGCTTGCTTTCCTGCTGCTATTGCCACTTGTACAAAAATAATAATCCAACTTTTTTAGTGAAAAATATTATAGGTTTGCTTTACAAATTTTGTACTTGTGGATTTTTGTTGTGTTTCATGTTTAATGTGTAGAAAAATTTGTTGGGCGATTAACAGTCATAATATCATAAAAAGATTGATCTTTGATCAATGAAATTGGAAGACCCATGACGGAAAACAATATGAATTAAAATTGAAACATGTATTTATGATTATTTGAATTATGGTAGCTTAATGATATAAAGTCTGAAAACCTAATTAAGGTTGCAATTGAAATAAAGTAGTTAACTGTGACTTCAAATAAATACTCCCTGATTTAAGAGATCAACCCTTTTAAGTTTCAATATTGAAGCAAATTGCTTATTGAATTTAAATATTTAACAAGTTGTTACTTTTAGATCCATCTTAATTGTAACATTGTTGTACATCATTTTCGTTAGTTTTTTCTTTTTCCCTCAACGAACTATGCTTGCTCCATTGAGAAGTTGCGTTGAACAACTTAGTGATCGTTGATTTCTTATTTAAGATTGATATGAAAAAAAAAAAGTTTATATATATAAGTTAATTTAAGAGATTGAATTATGTTTAAACGTAATTTTTAGTAATTATTAGATTGTTTATTAAAATAATTGAACAAACATTACTTTTCAGTAATTATACTTAAAATTTATATATATACATACATATTATTTTAATCTTTTTTAATTTATTGAGACCAATAATTAAAAAAAAGATTAAAAATTATATGCGTAACAACTAAAAGATATTAAAATTATATGTATATTAATAAAACTGAATACTTTTCAAGTATTAAGACAAAAAGTAAAATTTATATATTTAATATAGTATTAATTATAATTCATATATTTCAAATGTAGTATTAAATGTATTCTAGTAATTGTTTAGCCAGGTACCACTGTTACATTCTATTGATACACATGGAAATATTCCATTTTGAAATGACTAATTTTGAAGTGTTAGACATGTTTTTTTTATATCTCATGTTAATTAGCATAATACGATGGAATAAATCTCATCTCATAAAGTAGTTTTTGAGACGAAGGTATCTTTAAAATTAAATTATAATAATTATAATATTAAGAATTATAATTAGATGGATAAATTTAACATTATTACAATAATAATATTATCTTTTTATGAAATAGAAAATCATATTACGAAGAAAGCTAGGGAGCGAAGATGAATGTTCCATTTCTTTTCGGTCTTGTGGCATATACAAGTTGCATATTAGACAGGTTCATCTTTTTCATTTATTAATTGTGCAATTTTAATAACATATTTATATGCATGTTTTTTTCTATATATTTTTTTCATTATTCAATGTTTTCATATCAGAGTTTTAATTCATACTATTACAATAAAAAAAATATTTTTATTTAATAGTAAATTTTAATCATTTTCCAAGAGGAACCCAAAAAAAATTGTTCCTACGAATAAGAATAATTATAATAATAATATAGTAATATTAAATGCTAAAAATACATGAGAATATTTGAAATAGGTTCTAAATTAGAAAAATACTAAGAACTATAAAACATAAGCTAGTGGGATATAAATAAAAAAAATTGCACAATTTTATAAATATATTTTAATATTGAAAATGCATTAGCAATAATAAAAGTTTAGATACATATGTCAAGATGAGAAGAATACGAGAAATATACTTATTCCAAGAGACAAGTTGACGAACCAAAAACAGTCACGTGAAGAAGTTCACCATCTATGTAGGGTAATTAATTGATTAATTATGTAAAAAAATTAAATATTTTTATTGAATGTGGGATGTAGTGGATGAACACAAACAAATATTGAATTTGTCTTTTGTATTAAAAAAAAAAGTGTATAAAAAAGTTTTATAGTATGTTTTCATTTTGAAGGAATGTTTTTTATATAGACTGATGAAGTTTCTCTATTTGACCATCCTATAAAAAAAGTCTCTCAATTTGGTTCTGGACTTGAGTCAGTTAATATAAAATAAAATATTTCAAATTTGAAATATTAATAATATTTTGAATAAAATATGGATTTTTAATTTTGATAGAATAATATATACAATAAAATATAAATTTCTATATTTTTTTCTCATTTTCATTTTTTTTATATTGTTAAAATTATCTTTCTTTTTTGTGTATGTTTTAAATTGAAACAAATTCCTATAATTCCTCGTATTTAAATCAATAAACATTTTTCACAAATTTTATGGACCGAGGTGTTTATGTTCATATGCCATTTCTAGATTAATTAATCCCAAATTTTGGAAGTAAATAAGGTTTTCAAACATTTTAAACTTATATCCATATATTTGAGTATTATATTATTTAAACGAACAAGTTATCGATGTATAAACCACATTTTTAAGTCCTTACTTTTATTGTTTTTTCGATAAAAGTTATTTAGTACATATATGATTTCGCGTCAAATTAAGTTAAGCGTGTGCATTATCTATATTCAAGTTAAAATTATTTAAAATAAGTTATAATTTTCACATTTGCAATACGGATTCGTAATTCCAAATATTAGAACAAGTATACACTTATTAGTTATATTTTTATGTAACTTCTATTAGTTTAGTAATTATAAGATTATTTTTTCTTTGGTAAATGAGGTTAGAATTCTGATAGAGGGAAAACCACTTCTATGTTTTTTCTTTTTCAAGAATCCAACTTTTCTGTTATTGTTGTATATTCATCTTTTTTTTTTTTTTTTTTTTTTTTTTCTTTTATCTTATCCCATGGTGAGTTCCAACTGTTGGGCTTTGTGGAGGCTTGATTTGAGTTAGGCCCAAATTAGACAGTAACCCTAGTTTCTCCCTATAAATACACAACTTGTATTTGTAATCTTTGGCAATCACAAGTGAATAAAATTCTTCCTGTTGCACGTGGATTAGGGAAACCGAACCACGTTAAATCTT
>Ga0209700_109254_pt1 | contig 11646 bp, 6 predicted proteins | sample SiratroredBW_FD_187528 | JGI IMG/M metagenome (GOLD analysis project Ga0209700, IMG submission 187528) | Root nodule microbial communities of legume samples collected from California, USA - Siratro red BW (SPAdes) (version 2) | ecosystem: Host-associated > Plants > Roots > Nodule | place: USA...
TGGTAGCATGTGTCTCTGAAGTTCCCAGAAGTCTAGCCAATCCAAAGTCCGATAGATAAGCATTGAAATCGTCGTCTAACAAGATGTTGCTGGGCTTGACATCACGGTGAAGAACACGGGGAACACATTGATCATGCAGATAGGCAAGTGCTCGAGCAATGTCCAATGCAATCTTGTGAAGAATTCTCCAGTCTACCGCCCTTGTGGACCTCTCGTGTATAAACTTTTCGAGATTACCTCCTGGCAAATAATTGTATATGAGAAACATCTCTGTCTCACAAGCATGATAACCAATCAGAGTGACAAGATTTGGATGATGAAGCCTCCCAAGGGTCTTGATCTCGGCATGGAATTGTTGAACACCTTGGAAACGTCCAACTGCTAGACGTTTGACTGCCACCAGGATTCCTGATGCTATCTCTGCCTTGTATGTTGCCCCAAAACCTCCACTCCCAATACAGTTGCCAGCATTGAAATTTCCGGTGGCTTGGACAACACTTTCAAACGTCAATGGGACCCCAATATCAGTAAACACTGTAACTTCTTTTCTTGTAGAGCCAACAACCCTGGACCTTGGCTTCCACTTCCTTGTGTAAAAGAATAGAACAATCAGGGCTATAAGTACAGAAACAATGGCTGAAGCAGAAGTTATAGATGCTATTTCAATAGAACTGAAGTCACTCCCACTCTTCTTGCCAGTAGCTTGTTCTGGTGCCGTATTATAAGAGTTGCTATCAATCGGCCCTGGCTGATTCCCTGATGGCACAGACAGAGAGATTCCGCGGCAGGGACTTAGGTACGGATTCCCAACAGCACTGCTGCATTTAAACAAGCTACTGTTGGAAGGCAAATATCCAGATAAGTTGTTGAAAGACACATTGAATGCTGAGAGTGAAGTGACATATGCCAAACCACCAGGAATATGACCGGAAAGATTGTTGTTATTGAGCAAAATATCAGTCAAATTTCTCATGTTCTCAATAGCCTTTGGAATCTCACCAGTAAGAGAGTTTGAAGAAAGGTCAAAGACTTCCAAAGAGTACAACTGCCCCAGGCTGGTAGGAATTGAGCCATTTAACTTATTACCTGCTAAAGAGAGAAACTTCAGATTCTTCATCTGGCCAAGGCTGGTGGGAATTTGACCTTGCAACTGATTCCTACAGAGGTTCAGCGATACAAGGGAGACCATATTCCCTAAATCAACAGGAACCGGTCCTGCAAGTTGATTTCCAGACACATCCAAAAATTTCAATGATCTACACATTCGACTGATATTGGAAGGTATATGACCAGATATCTTATTATAACTGGCATTTAAAAGGAATGCATCTAATCCATCACATTTCTTAAATAAATATGTAGGAAATGATCCTGCAAGAATATTTCCACCAACAAGAAACGTGTAACCGTTCTTCTTCCCCAGCCTGTCATGTGGTATGGGTAGCGATTGAATGCCAGTAAAGCTGTTTTCCCCAAAGTTGTGAACAACAGAAGTACCAACTCCCCCCACTGATGTAAAAAGCGATCTTTCATGAAGCATTGACAAAAAGAACGACCCATATGGTGAGGAAACACTACCATCTTCAAACGGGTCTCGTTTCCAGGAAGGAACAGGGCGACAAACGATATTGGAGAAATCGGGAACTGAACCAGATAACATGTTCCCACTAACATCAAACACGCTCATACAGGGAACGTGAAGCTTTTCAGAAAGCACCCCAGTAAGGTTGTTTCCACTTAAATCAAGAAAATGCAGCCTCTTGCAGACACCAAGCTGGCTAGGAAATTCCCCACTGAAGAAATTCTGAGCCAAATTTACCATCTCCAAGCTCTGACAACCACCCCAATTCCCCTGAAAACTGCCTTCTAAATTCACCCTGGGAGCCCACAATATCCTCAACTTTGGAAGCGAAAAAACCTCCACAGGCATTGACCCTTCAAAATAATTCACCTGATCATTCAGTGAACCCAATTTCCCAAAATCACCGGCAGCTTCCCCGCGCACATCAAAGAGATTTGACAGCACAAGAACCGACAACTCCGAGCAATCCCCAAGTTCCCTCGGCACAGCGCCACTGAGAGTGTTCCTGGAAACATCCAACACCTCAAGTCTCTTAAGCTTCCCAAGCTCACCAGGAATACCTTCTTCCAACAAATTGGAATACAGCAAAAGCGTCCTCAAGCTCCCACAATTCCCCAAACTCACAGGAATCCCTTGAACCAAGGAATTCCCAGACAAATCCAAATGCTCAAGCTTCCAACAATTCTCCCCAATCTCTCCCGGAACAATCCCACTGAACTGATTAAACGAAAGATACACCCCTCTAAGCCTCCCAACAAAACCAGGCACAGAACCATTCAATTCATTACCAGCCAAATTCAAAACCTCCAAACTCTCAAGAGACGCAATTGAACTAGGTACCTCCCCAACAATCCTATTAAACCCAAGATTCAGAACCCTCAACTTCCTCAAGCCATTAATTCTCAAGGGAAGATACCCACTTATCAAGTTCCCTTCTAAATCGAGAACCTCTAGCTTTTCCATGCCCCAAATTGCTTCAGGAATTTCCCCCTTCATCGCGTTGAAAGGGAGAGACAAAACCCTAAGCTCCGTGAGCTCACTGATGAAATTAAAAGAAGAAACGTTTCCAAAGAGAGAACCTTTACTACCTTTGCATGTCCGCCGAATTCCGAAACCGTAGAGGGGGAATTTCGAGGAATCGGAGCACGGGTGCGAGGCACGGTCGCCGCCGTTTCCGGTGACGTTGACGGCGACGACGCGGGAGTTCGCGTCGCAGAGGATGCCAGGCCAGTAGCAGTGGCCGGAGTTAGAACCGCCAGCAGTGGTCCATGTGGAGAGAACGCCGGCGGGGTCGGACAAGGACGCCTTCATGCGGAGGAGCGCGGATTTGTCCGAATCGACCGCAACGGCGACGTTTTGCAACGTGAAGAGGACCACAAAGACAAGGAATTGGAATTGCATGAGTGAATTCCTTCTGATCACTGAACCGCAATGAGAAGAAGAAGAAGGAGAAGAAGACAAAGAAGACGAAGAAGAAGCAGAAGAAGAGGAAGAAGAAGAAGAATTGGAAGAAGTAAGAGAAGAAGCAGAACACATTTCAGAGTTAGAGAAGAAAGAACGCTGCTTTTGGAGTGAATTTGAAGAGAAGAAGAAAGGGTAATATCTCAGCGGATGATCGATGGAGAAGAAGGAAGAACAAGACACAACTCAGCAGTGTTCCCTTTGGGGAACGCGTTTCTTCTTTTTCTCCTTTTTTAACGTAAAAAAAACATTTTCTTAAAATTGTTTAATATTATATGAATTTCTAAAAATGGGCCACAAAATTAAGAAGAGTATTTTCCTATGCCAAACAAAACCATTTTTCATCTTTTAGATTTAATAGTATTTTTAGAATAGATAGTTGGTTTTCTTTTTATTTTTCTTTGAAATCGTGTTACTCTTATTGTAGTGTTCACTCTTTATCTCAATCCTAAAATCACTTTCTAGTCCAAATCAAAGTCCAATGATGAATTTAGTTTTGGACAATGCAAGAGTAGTCTGGTTTGAATTGAAAATTGTTCCAAAAGCTAATCACGTTGCATTTATAACTCGAACAACTCTGAACTAGTTTATCTACTACATCTCAATTATTGAAAATGATGGTCTTTAAATTAATGATTTAGTAAACATAGATGGGCAGAGAAATAATGTGTTTTATTGATGGAAAAAATGTAAATAAACTATATTCCTTATTTTGGACATAAAGGCAGTGTTGAATAGTGATGAATCATCAAAGCAAATGTTGTTCTGGATTTACTTGCAAGAAGAGGGATCCTCATCAATAGACATTGATGAGACTTTGGATCAATCCCCTCATGCATGTTTTGTTTTATGACATAACTAGTCCCAAATCAGTGAGTAATTGTCTTTTTATATATTAGTTTAATAAATTAAAAGAGATCTGAGTTGTATTTTAGAAGTAGAGAAAACAATAATGAATATTTTTAAGAACCATAAAAGTAACTTAAATATTGAATAAATATATTAGTTGTCTTTTGTTTATCTCTCTTTGTATATAATGTTTTATAAATGTTGGTGTGTCTACTTGAGGTGTCATTGTATTAAAATTGACAATAAAGTTTAAGGAATTTGCATTATTTATTAAAATTAATTTTGTAATACTATTTTGATATTAGTTGTGTAAAATTAAATGTGTAGGTGTTAGTTTTGTTTTATTTTCAAAAAGTGTTATTTTGTATATTGAATAGTGTATTGTATTCTAACAAATTTGGTTTATTTAATGATTGAAATAAAGAACTTTTTTACATGAGTGTATAAAACTTATTAATTTTAATATAATTTATGGCAATGATTATTTAACATCTATATTGTAGATTGTTGAAACAATTTTGACACCATAATTTAAAATGATTTTGTAATTTAGGGATATAATTACAGTGGTGTAATAAACTATATGGGGGGTGCTAAAAGGAAATGGTAATTTTTGCGGACCCATAAATATATGCTGAGTAATTGGTGGGTTGGTTTTCATTTGATATACCTGTGCATTTAGGTTCTTTTTGTGTGTCCTGGGAAACTGTTGCATGGAATGGAATGTCCAGTTGCACAGTTAAGTATCTTCTCTTCATAGTTTATATTAGATGTATTAATGTATATAGTTTGATTTATATTTTACTAATATAGGAGAACAAATATTAAATACTAAATATTCAAAAGAAAATCTTGTTACTATAAAAGTTTTCCTTCTTTGTACATAATTGTCTTTTACAAAAAAAATAAAAAAATACATGCAATCTTTTAAAAGTTCTCCTAACTATAAATGATTTATTTTATTAACTAAATAGAAATATCTTTACATGAAGTTAAGTAGTTATTTTAAAAAATAAACAAACTTTACTTCAAAAAGGAAAAAAAGTTATATATATAATATTTATTCTTATATTATTTTTTATGAAAAAGGTTATTGGTATCTAATAATATTTAATGTGAAATTTATCAAAGTTGAGATAAAATTCATTATACATATACTTAAATTTTGTGATGCATAATAGTAAGTTTTCATTTTCTTATTATTAATAAGTTAGTATAATTAGTTTCTTATAACACAATACTTAAAATTCATTATGCATACTTAGGAAGTTAATATTTAAAAATAATAACTAAAACAGAGTGATCATACTGTCGTAGTGATTATATTGTGTTATTTTGTTTAAAACCTTGTTTTGATACTGTTTTGAATATAAGTTATTTTTTGGTTGTTTTTGATGTTCTAAGCATTGTCATTTCTGCTCAAACGAAGCTTTATTTGTTCAAGCGAGAGTGTGACAATGACGATGTAACTCAAGGCGGTGCAATTTTTGCTAATACGAGAAAATTTTTACTCAATTTAAAAAAATAACTCAAAAGAAAATGGCATTTCCGCTCAAGCGAGAATAACCCAATAAAAAGATAATCAATTTGAGCTAATTTTTGCTAAAGCTACTAGATTATCACTCAAGCGAAAGTCAACCAAAAAATATTTGATGTTTTTAAATTTTTATCAAAGTAAAATAAAAATATTATTGGATAGTTATGTATTTGTACTTTAAAACATATGATGTGATGTGATATTAATAGAATCAGGAATTGATGTCCATAATTTAATAATTGAAATGACATAATAATTATATATAACATTACTTATAAGTTGTTATTTTTAAATCATTCACTTATTCTATATTTATTAAATCGTGTAATTAAAAGTTATTATTATAATTATAAATATATAGGCATAACATGTCACTACTTTCACTTATAATAATCACATTATTACTCTTATCATGATCAGGAATTTTGATAAAAATAAAAACAACAATAACTAATAATTAAGTGAATAATAAAAATTTAGTAATTAACATTTTTTTAATTTAAATTATTAACTATCTCTCATAATTTCATGTTTGTAAGAAAAAAAAGTGTTCATGGATAAAAAAGTTACTAATAATGTAAAATTTTTCCCTAATTTCAAGCAAGTCGTTAAATGTAAACTAAGAGTCAAGTTATTACCACAATGCAACACGTCTCAAACTCAAATCAATTTTTGAACACTAATATTTTGTTTGAATTGATAAGGTAATAGAAAAGGAAAACAACAAAGCGAAATATAGTAAAACATAAATTATTAGAATTAAAGTAAAATAAAAAATATTTAAGTGATTTGAATGTTGTGATATAATAGTTGTTTTTATATTAATATAATTTGAAAAAGAATTTATAAAATAATTTTTAAAAATAATTTAATTTTAAAAAATATTTAAAAAAATAAAATTAGACTTTAAATAATTTTTAAGTTAAAGTAGAAAGTCATTCTAATAAACAAAAAAGTTATAGGTTACAATAACTATATATTAGAATAAATTACTTTTGAAAATATTAAAATTTAAATTAATTAATTTTATTTTTATTTATTATTTCAATTAGTTATTTTATTATAATATAATATATATTAATAAAATATTTAATAAAATTATTTTATTAAATGTTTTTGACATTTTATTTAAATTATCATTTTCTATAATATAAAAAAATATATTAATAAAATATTAAATTAAATGATTTTATTTTATCTATTATTTTTATTATTTATTATTTATTTTACTATAATAAAAAATATATTAAATATTAATAATATAACTACTAAAATAATTATCTTACATTATAATTTGTGAATCGTAAATAACTCCGATTTCAATATCATCAAGTACGTGTATAAATAATTATTTGCGGACATAATAATTAAGTTCAAATTATAATTATATATATATAGTTTTTGCAAATTATCATTTTGTAGCACAGAAAGTTTAACACTCACAATTTTTTTCATTTTTCTTTAAATTTATTTTTCTCGCTATCTTCTATTTTACATCGGGATAAGCTTATACACACACCATAACTGCTTTAATATAATGAATTTCAACTTCTAGTATCCAATTCAAAGGTATGATACTCTAAATCATAAAATGAACGAGGTACATGAACAGCCTAAATTTATGAAATTTGAAAGAGTAAGAAGTGTGAGTTCAATCCTCTCAATTTTGATTTCTCAAACAGAGGGATCTATGAATGGGAATCTCTCAATGCATATAGCTGCAAATGATTTAAAGAGAAGATTAATGTCTAAGAATTTGGACCCTTTAAAGCAGAATAACTATTTTCAAGCAGTGTTGGATGGATTACATAAATCATCATTCCATTGATTTGTTGTCAGAGGTTTTTGATAATCATGTCATGCATACCATTTAACACTAAACTCATTTCCTTCTTAACCATTTACTTGTTGAAGCTCAGGATTTTCAAGCTTTTAGAGATGATATGCTGAATGAAGGAAATGAATGATTCCCATGTAACCAGCAGATCAATTGTATGAGAATTTGTCACCATCATCATTTTAGTCATTTAGCTATTGTCATTCCAACATCATTCAAGACCTGTCTCTCTCAAAAACATGGTGAACAAGAGAAGCAGAAACACCAACTTTTGCCACTTTGTTTTGGTGCCTTTTCTGATTTAGAACTAGGAGTTTGCTGCAGTTCCTTCTCTGCCTGCTGCTGCTGCTGCTGTTCCTGATTTTCACCTTTCTCTTGCTTTTCTGACTCTACTGTTGATGAACTAGTTCTTCCTCCTCCTTCAGGTGTCAATCTGAAAGAATTCAAGACCAAATGATGGTCAAAAGCAGCACATCCTACCCCTAAACAAATCAAATTAACTTGAAGAAGAACAAAACTCAAACAGCAAAGATAGATGAAGCTGAAATGGTTAGTGCACCTCTATTTTTTAGTGAACATTAAAAATTCATGACTCAGGTTTATGATACATGGGAAAAACTATCCAAAGAAAAGGCAGTGATGTTGTTCAACTGGTTGAAAACATTGTCTAAAACCAAAAGATTGAGCTGATGGTCATAACATGAAGTTCAAGTAAGACTAATTTCTTAAATTATCTTCCACCAAATTTCTGTAGTAAGATATCTTTGAAGTTATCAATACAAAAAGTATAAGTTATTGACAAAGTACATTTTGCACCTCCTATATGATGACATTAACACATGTTAGTGATCAATGCTGGATAGTATGAATTATTAGCAAAATCTTTTGAGGTTGGAAGAACTAGTCTGAATATATATAAGTCTTGCATGTTTTAGATTCCATCAAACAAGATTTTCTATTTGATTTGCATGCATTAATATCCACCCTTCTTTCGGAAGTTATAGCATAATGGTATAACACAACTCACATAGGAAATTGAAATGAACGTGTGCTTAAATCGCTTTCCACCGAACGGTAAACACTTTTAGGTTCCTCATTAGAGATCTTTGCTTCTTTACTATGATCATCTGGAGTTTTGTCCAACACTGTTTCATCTGTGGCAACTTGTTCTGATGTTTCTGTTTTCTTGGGGTCAACAACTGAACCTGCAGTTTCATTTGATTTTTTCTCATGCTCTTGCTCCCTAACTGAATTAGAAGTTTCACCTGGCAAATCTGATGACAGAGAGTCTCTTTCCATGTCCACCTCTTTGTCTTTACTAGTTGCCTCTTGAACTGTTGGCAGTGGTGCTATATCACTATTCCTAGGCAATTCCCCAGATTTGTTGCTCAATGGAAAAGCATGGTCCCTTGAGAAACTGTTATTTCCTATGTGTATGCTGAATAGTGAATCATTTGAGGCCACACTCCATTCCATAGGACTGGTAGGTTTATTGAATATAGAAGAGGGGATCCTGTTTGGGTCATACCCTGGAGAATTCATGAGCTGAAGTGGAGGAGATTGGATTGATGACCCTCCTTGGAAACTCCACACAGGAGAGCCATAACCACCATACTTGGAATCACCATTGTCTGTGCCATCATCAGAATCCAATGAAGATCCAGAAGATCCTGAAGAACCTGAACGCTTGTGATTGGGATAATCATCATCCTCAGGTAGATCAAAATGCACTTTTAGTTTCTTACCACTTCCTTTCTTGCTCTCATAATTCAGATAAGCCATTTACTTTGGAACTCTGCAAAACCAAGACCAGTAGCACTTTTAGACCTCAATCCTGACAGAATTTCTTGTAATGTTGCACGAAATTTTGGTAATCAAGAAGCTTTTGAAACAGATTACATTTTTGCACTAAAAGAATTTTCAATATAGACCATTCACAAATGAGCTACAACACATGATATTATATTCCCCCTTAAATAAGAAGAGATTGTTTGCATCATTAGCATACAACATATTATCTACATCTAAAATAATAAATGAATACCCTCTTATTGTACAATCGCCTAATGAAATATAGGGGAAAAGTTATAAAACTTACTCAAAATTTTGGCATGAATTCTCCAAATCCTGTAGCTTCAATTTACAACGACCCTTCAAAAAAAAAAAAAATTGGTGCAAAATGAGGTTTATTACGAGATTAACCTGTTTTGCACCATAATTCTGGAGATGGAAAATCACAAAGAAAATCAAGATGAAAATTTAAGAAAATGAGGGAGAACCTGGCATGCCGGGATATTTAAGGAAATGAAAGCTGGGTTTTGGGGTATATGGGTTTGTCTGTGGAAAAACACAGAAAAGTTTCACAATGTAATGATAAAGAAAGGCAAGGAGAGGATCTCGGGAACTACTCTGTTAATGTAACAGAGTGATTAATTATGACATATCAGAACTCAACCAACTTTGGTAGCCGTTATACCTTAGATGGTTAGTCTAATGAAAATATTTTATCAAGGATTATATCAAAAGAAAATACTATTGTCATTAGCTTTGCAAGGTTTCTATAGTTTTGAAGTCCATCCATATATCATTCACATAAAAGAAGCTAACCATTCATATCTTTATTTGGTGACTGTCTGCACATTCATACTTAATATAGGTTGTTTAATTCCAAATAAAAAATGTAGCATATTTTATTAAAAAATACTATTATAATTTATATCTGATCATTACATGATGAACCAAACGTGCCATTTTTGGCACAGAAACACATTTGATCTGTAAATGTGTTTCTAATTCTTGAGAAAGCTAAACCAAAAAGCCAAAAATAGGGAGTAGCTAAAACAAAAAAAGGGTAATGATGAAAACATGACAACAATGGAGGGTTGTTAGAGAGCTAGACAAAAAGTTATCCCTTGAGTTTTTGATTGTAATAGATACAGATTATATTACGAATGATACACTCGGCCTTATTGTACACAGCTTCTGAAACATGAAAGAAACTTGGTACAAAATATTTGCCATGGTAGGAATTTTGCAGTCTCAGCCTTTCAATGTTGAAGTTCATTCCCTCTTCTGTATGCTATGCCCTTATCATATTAGCCTTTAAAATTTACCCTTTTTAGCACAGAATGCCAAAAGGGTTGACATGTTTGCAACTGAAAGAACAATTGTTGCCTTGTGATAATGATTATGCAAAGAAGTTTCAGTTTTGAGAGCATTTACATTCATAATATGTTGTACAGTTTTGAACCAAATGTAAATTTCACTGCTCAGGAGTATATGGTTTAGCTTATTTTTTGAAAGAATGATTTCTTATTTTGTGCAAATTTCTTTGGAGAGCTTATTTTAAAGAATAAGAGCTTACTTTGCTCTTGAGGTTGAGAGAGTACCCTATTATTAGTCATTTACTTTTTATTCTATGACAACTTTTACTTTTATTTTAATGCCTGACAAGGACGAATTATTTAATTTTTACCTAATCTCAGGCCTCAGATTCTCCAAGTTTCAACAGAATCTGAAAATATAAACCTTTTTTAAATAACAAGGACGAATTATTGGTACAAAATGGCACTATTTGAGAAGAAAATTGAGCATCACAATCAGAGAGACCTGACCAGCTTATAATTACAGAACAGACAACCTTATAACTCTCTTTCTCTGTCTCTCTGATGTTACATCATCTTTAAACTCCCTTTGAACATATTGATCAAAAGTTCTTTGAAGCACTCACTCCAGTTGTGTTGATCTTCTTCTCATCAAACTGCATTGGAAACTTGTTTTGATAAGTCCCCCCATCCTTCAAGGAACAATCTCTAAGTACACCACCACCACCACCCCTTTTAGTTCTGGCAAGAAGGCCTTTGGTTATTGGTGACATCATCAAATCAGTTGGACTTGTATATCTGAGAAAAATGTGGAAAAACATTACATCTTGACACCACTAACCCAATTATACAGTCATCACCATCTGCATGTTCTCTCTTCAAAATATCTTAAAATGATCAAATGGTTGCATAATTGAATTTAATTTCAATATGCACTTTACAAAATTTAACTTGGAGTGAATATTCAAATGTGGAGAATAGCCAAATTCTACTGAATCCATACACTTTATGAAGATTCCATGAAAAGATATCAATCCATACAGCTGATTTTGAACCAGAGATTTGTCGAGCTAAATTTCAAATTTTGACTGTTTTATAAACTTAAGTATGTTTCACAATTCCTTATAAATATTTTATTTCTATCCCTAATAAATTTATTTTTAACTTTTTCAACCTTCTAAATTTTTCATTTTGTGTTTTTATTCTAATGGCGCTATCTAGGGTACTATAAACCAAAAAACACGATAAATTCTATTAAGAATGATTTTTTTTTTTT
>Ga0209700_109255_pt1 | contig 11645 bp, 6 predicted proteins | sample SiratroredBW_FD_187528 | JGI IMG/M metagenome (GOLD analysis project Ga0209700, IMG submission 187528) | Root nodule microbial communities of legume samples collected from California, USA - Siratro red BW (SPAdes) (version 2) | ecosystem: Host-associated > Plants > Roots > Nodule | place: USA...
CCGAACTCCGTTATCAATTTGTGTGTGTGCAAATTCTAGTAATTTTACTTCCATAAATCAGAGTGGGTGAGAAATTTAGCGTAATTTTTTCCCAACAACGATATAAGATGAAAATTACATTGTCATGACGTTGTTGCTTTTACTTCCGTAAGCTAAAATTAGGACATCAATATACATGGTGGTATATAAACCGAAATTACAAAAATATAAACGAGGCAGGAACGAATATTGGAAGGTTTAACTTGGACGAGTATATGAAAAACTATGCAAAAGAATATCTACATTCTACAACACTGGAGGAGACCTGAAACCTGCCTCTTCATGTACTGCATTGATCTGTTACTGCACAAGCAAACTTAATTATAGTTGTAGATAGTTACCAACTCACTTAGTCAGAAATCCCTCCAAAAATAATTACCAAAGCTTCTCCGCTGCACCCTCGTATGTAGCTAACTGTTCTGATGGTAAATATATTATACAGATAATATCTGGGAAGAGAAAATTGAGTCAAAGGTCTAAACTATTAATCTTGTCACCATGCAAATCAACTTTTCTCATTAGAGGGGAAAAGTACTGACATATTAGTGACGCTAAAGGGGGCTAATAGGTAGTAATGAAATAAAAGTTAGTTAGCAAATCCGTTCTTCTGTAAGAAAAAGTGAAAAAAAAAAAATTTCAAGGTACCTCAACTGCCAATTAATTTCTTTGCAATGCTTCTAGCATGTTTCAACAGATGAAAGCTTTTTGCACAGTCATCATCTTGTATTGCACCTTTTAAGTTTAGATAGAAATCTTTGTAAGCTATACCAAATTCTTGAAGTGGACGATCATGTGGTTGGGCAATACGCTGTTCTTGCTCTTGACCAATCACCAGCGTATCCAATAATAGCTCCTTTCCCGATCTACTGTCTATTCTACTATTTACCAGTGCTTCTAATTTGGAAGCCATGACAAGGGCTCGACTGATGCAATGCGATGGCAACTGAAAAGAAAAAGATGTTTCCAACTGTCTTAAATGAAATTCAATACATATGAAATTTCAACAACTTAATAATTTGAGACCTCAGAGGTCAAACTCAAATGCTAAGGCAATCCCCAAATTTCCTGGCCCTAATGTTTGTATACAATGAATTAACTAGCTCTACTTGAGGAGATATATGCATCACTGCCATTGCATTTTTCTTAACAAAATCAACCAATGGCTCTGGCAGCAATGCACCGGTAATATATATACATATATACATACACATCTATATATATATATATATATATATACATACACATCTATATATATATATATATATACATATATATATATATATATATATATATATATATATATATATATATATATATATATATATATATATATATATATATATATATTGACTTGTGTGAAATAGTAATATATAATTTCGTGAATTTATTACCTGTGCAAGCTGGGCAACCTTAAATCCAAAACTCCTCTCTGAAACACCAGGTGCGAGCTTGTACAGATAAGTGACATCATGATCCAAGTTCGAATTTTTACTTGCATCATGTGAGGTCAGATGTGACACGTGATATGCTTCCACAGAGCCAGGAAATTCAGTTGCCAGGCTGGCAATCTTTGGATAGTGAGTAACAAAGAGGACCATGCTTCTTTTTTGCTTCAGAAGATAATGCAATGTCGCGTGAGCAATGGCCATACCATCATGTGTACTTGTACCTCTCCCAAGTTCATCAATGATGACCAGTGAATGTTCTGTGCAACACTGAAGTATATGTGAAGTCTCACTTAGTTCTTCTAGGAAGGTGCTTCTCCCTTCTTGAATACTGTCAGAAGCACCCATCCGGGTGTAGATCCTATCCAGGACGTGCAGTTTTGCTGACGATGCTGGTACAAAGGAACCAACCTATAGAGATCAGAGATATTTCAATAAAGCAACAGCCGGAAGTAAATTTTAGAGGGAGAAATACTTCCAACAACTTTTGCTGAAAAAATAGAAAGAATTTAAAAAAGAAAGCTGTGTGGATTTTGAAAGCATGATATCAGAACCTTTCACTTGGCTTTCAATATTTTACAAAACAAAGCGTAAGCACTACTGCACAACCTCAGCATGTTGTTGCATTAACGGTAGAAAATCAAAGCAGAAAGACGCAGACACTGGATTGGATCTACCTGAGCCATTATAGCAATCAGAGCCACCTGGCGAACATAGCAACTTTTTCCACCCATATTGGGTCCAGTAACAATCTGACAGTACTCTCGATCTGCATGCAAGTTTGTATCATTTGGGACAAAATTGTCTTGTAAGATGGTGTCCAAAACCTGGTGGCAAATGACTTGCAATAATGAGAATCTGATTACCAATCAAAAATGAGGAACTTGAATTAAATGAGTCGAAGTCAAAAGTATTGCACAACCCCAACAATTTTGAGGGTGGAGTATTCAGGTTCTGTTACACCAGAAAGTTGCAACTGTCAAACAATTCTTTTGGGGCAGAAGGCAATGCCTTAGCCATACAAGAACCAGTTTGAAGGAAATAAATGCACATGATGACTTATACTAAACACACAAACAATTGAAACTACATATATGACAGGCAAGTATTTGAAACTTAAATAGATTTAATAAAACATTCATGTTAATTTGGCACAAAAGTACAACCAACAAAAGCCTTGTCCCACTACACAAGGAATTTCATACAAAAGTCAATGCATTAAATTCATACCGGATGTCTACCAGAACAAATTTGTATCTGAACAGGCTCATGATCATCTAGAAACACTGGGCGAACATAACCCTATCACAGAAAACAGAGACTTATATTACAAAATTCCAGAAACATTTGACGGCACTTGAAAATTCCTTTAAGAACAAACCTTGTTTCTTGAAAGAATCGCAAGTGAATGCAGACAATCTAAAGCTGCTAGTGCTTGAACAACAGCTTGGAACTCTGCATAGTGTTTACCGAAGTCCCTAAGAAAGCTATTCCAGGCCGCTCGGCAGGCAACACTGAGCTCCTCTTTTGCTAATGACAACCTGTCCAATGCTGTCACTACTTCAGGAGGGTGATACCGAATTGTTCTCTTCGTGCTATTTACCTTGACCCAGTTTGAAGGAACCTTTACATCTGTTGATAACTGCAGCCAAAAAAAGATTAAATGGAAATTATTAAGCATTGACTCAATGGAAACATACCATAGTTTGAACACAGTTGTTACATTAGAGTTCTTAACTAATAAACAAGAAATGCAAAATTGTAATTGTCTATTTTAAGTTTAAGGAAAGAAAGGAAAATTAAATAGAGACACTTGGTAATGTCAACTTGAAAGAAGAAACAGGTCAAATGGGTATTGAGAACATGCAATATCCATTTTCATCCATCCATCCATAGTAGTATACGACCGAGTTTTGGGGATTCTTTTGTGTATTACGAAAAGAAATACTTTTAATTTAAGAGCTCTTGTAAATTGTTAAGAGAAGCCAAAAAACGGGTATCTTTATCTTATCCCCTTTTTTGAAGCTAAATTCACTTCTTCAGTTTATCAATTTATGAATTAAGACACATTTGGAGCACAGGTAACTACAAAGTAATAAGAAAAAACATTTCAGATCAATTAGAAAAATCAGATGTGAATAAGCCAAAAATCAGAAATGAGAACGTAACAAGAACTAGAATACTAAATTTCCAGCCTCTGCAATATTTAAATATTAAGGATATTCCTTCTAATTAGACTACCTCAATCAAATGAGTTGTTCCAGAAATACTAATGAATTCCAAATTTTGCATTCTAAGCAATTTGCGATACATGTCAATCAGCGAATCTAATTGTTCCACTGCCAGCTTGAAATCCTTACGAGCTCTAATGACCTACATACATGATTATAAAACCAATATCGTTTAAGACAAAAGTATGATTAAGGAAATTATGAAATAATTTTTTTCACAAAAAGGCATTTACAAACCTCTGGGAATTGTCCCTCCGAAGCAGTGATCAATTTTGTTAGATCTCCTTGATCAGCAGAGTCTATGTTTAAAGATGACAACATTTTTGCAGCATTGGCAATAATACTGTCAGAGGAAGCAGTCAAAACTAACCTTTCTAACAGATTGGAGCGCAATGTGTTATTATTCCCCTCTCCTATGTTAAGTTGTTGTAGCTGTTTTCCAGCAGAGAAAATAGCTTGAATTACTGCAACAAACTGTATAAAGACAATTTTTCAAGAAATCAATGCCTGGCTTCTTTCTGGTCAATTAAAATGCTTCAGAATAAAATTGTACCCATCAATATGATAAAAGTAGAATCCAAATGACTATAATTGTTCAGTAAATTAATACAAACACTTACAACCATTTCCTTTGCACCGAAATAAAAACAAAATAGTTATCAATGAGACCATCTTCACACAAAAAAATTATAATAATTGCATTACAGTTTATCACTTTCATAAACCTTAAAAATCCATTCATATTAAAAACAGTCTCATTTTTTTTCAAGGAACATGTAAAGGTCACTTTATTTCTATGCTTTGAGACAAACTTTAAATACTCAAGTTCTATAGGTGAAGCTAGTGTTTGCAAAATGAACGGGTATACTCGTGTATTCCTTATTTTTGGTAAAGATTAAAAAAATACTCATACATTAGGTCCAGGCCTCATCTAAACCAAAGTCCTGTTACAGTTGGAAACACACTTGCAGTCTTGTATAACTCACAAGGATTTCCAAACACACCTTATCCTTGGCTGCTCGGACTTGAAGCTCGGATTGTAGAATCCCTAACAGATTCTTAGCGTATTATAGTTCTTAAATTCAAAATGGAACAAAGAAACATCAGAACATTTAAATCTTGTCATTAAGTAATTAAAAGAATTCAACTCTCTTTTTGTCTCCCTATCTATACAAAGCCTACGTGTGAAAGAAATTACAAGGAATATGAAGACAACTGATTGAAGTACAGAATATAGTGAAATACAAGAAAAGGATAACAAGAAGCCATTTATCACCTCAGATGGGGAAGCAGTGCAATGGAAAATTCTTGTAATTCCACGTTGTATGTCAGGTGCTCGGCCAAGAGTTGTCAAAACCAATGAAAGAACGTGTGCTAACTCAGGTTGCACGATTGCTACATCAGGGTCTTCAACATGCCCAAAATTGTTCGTACCATTACAAGATCCCATGGACTCTGCAATTTCAGATACAGCATGAAGACGACCAGAAATTAAGGTTCGATCACACAATGGGTGAGATACCTGTATCATGCACAAAAACAACTAAAGATGGGTCTTTTTTGACTGATAAAGAAAGAATTCAAATAGTCAATGACTGTATGAGGATGAAAGCACCTCATACCCAATGCCTAAGAAGTCTGGAACCAAATATAGTGAGAGTATGATTCATAATTTGCAGCAAGGAACCGATCTCAGATCCATCATTGTTATTTTTCAAAACCTGAAAATACAGCAAACATTCATTGGCAGCAAGAACAGAAGAGAATATTAAGCTGGTATGAGAGAAAAAAACGAGCACTTCTAGCTTGTAAAAAAACACAAGGACAAAATAAATTTCAAAGTAGAACACGGGTATGAAATCATCCATTATCTATTGACTCATTATAAGATAATACAGCTTATTCATGTTGTGGGACAGGACATTTGATTGTTATACCTTTATATGAATCTACCATGAGTAATACCTAAACCAAAAAAAGAAAGAGCAATTCAAGTTTTAGTTTGATCGGACTTTATAAACAGTGCCGGTTTATCCATGTACCACAGCACTGTAGCAGTGCGAAAAGGAAATGATGGTTGAAGAGTATGTTTACCATATTTAAGTTCAACCTATACATAAGTACAGTTTGTAATTGCCATACTGTGAAACAAGTAGAAAAAAAATTAAAACATTCTCAAACAAGCTTCAGTCCTTACTAAACATTCTCAAAAATCTACAATTTATAATTACCTCCAGTTGTTGAAGTGTATTGGCTGAAAGGGTCATTTCCATATTGTTTGAGAAGGGCCTTAAAGAAGCTCCTGAACACAAAATTCTTTCAAAACCAAATTCTTTTAAATGACGAATAGTTAAGGCCAAAGCTTGGACAGACAAATCTGGCATGTTCATAACCTCCTTTACAATAAAAAGAGTTGAGACAAAAATCAGAACTAGTTATGAGTTGAAATTGCAAGAACAATCAACATAAAGCTACAATTTCTAAAGTAAAATTAAAATTACAATGTTCAGGGGAATAGAAAGTTAAACACACGAGTTAAAAGGAAAAACAAGTATATGAAATATTAGCACTTTGTTAAATCCATCACAAACAATGATAACAAATTACAGTGACTTGGTCAATAATCACAAGATAGATGTTGCCTAAAAGAAAAATGCATAATAAAACCAACAGGAAATTGTTATTTTCGGAATTTCCAACCCTGCTGCATGAATAATTTTTTATAAAATATTAGAAGTTGATACCTTGATTAACTGCTGACTTCTGTGCTCAGTCGAATTCTCGCTTTGTGTTGAATCTGATAGACTGTCTACATGCACGTTCTCATACAAGGTCATAACTTCAGAAAGAGCACCACCATCAGTGAAGCAATCTCGTGAAAGACGCTCCACACGAACATTTGTGGCAGGTCCAGCAAAGTCCAGCAATAACTAAAAACAAATCACCTAATCACATAATTGAACCTAAGGGTGGTAGAGTTTTTCAGTGTGGATTATTCCACTAATTCATTTAGTGATCATAACTTATAAGAAAATGTCTCCCAGTAATTCAGTTTAATATTTTGCTCTAAAAATATTAGGAATAGTAACTACATTATAGTTTCAGAAACAAGCTTTAGACCATTCAAATTGTTAAAATATAATTGTTTGTTAGAAGAGAAGAATTGTAAGAATACAAGAACATGAAGAAAATTAGAAAATTGATTAAAAAAGAAGTGAAATACAAGAAAATTGTAGAAAAGGAAAAACCATGTCATGCAGGAAGATATGCCCAATAGCACAGTACATAAATGGTAATTGGTTCACTAAAGTCTAAAGACACACAGGAAAATGTGCCTAAATTGAAGATTCATTTTACACTATGAAAGACCAACGTTGATGTTCAAAATCCTTGGGAGTCAAACTTAACATCCCGGTTATCTTAATTCTTCGGAAGACCAATTTGAGTGTTAACTCAACCAATCAGTCTGGACTAATTCATACCTACCACAATGGAAACACTATTGCATTAACTTCAAATCAAATCATTCATTACAGGAAACTGCAGTTCTCCATTCAGATTATTCAAAATTTCACGTAATGTATTTAAATGGGAAACTAAATTTTAACTTTCCCACCAAAAATCTGAATTGCGACAATGGATTTGCATTGTATAATTATCTTCCTTGTCAGAAGTTGAAATATAAATTACAGTGATTGACAAATCAAATGTTTTCAATACTCAATAAAATTATAATAAAGACCCATGCCTAGGAACATTTTGTTTATTCCACCAATCTCCGCGCATGAAATATCGTGTTAAAAAAATTATCCAAATGGTCCCCATATTAAAAGCCTTATCAAACAATGTTGATGAACAGTACATTCTACACAAAATTGCCACTTCTTCCAACAAGCAAGCCCAGGAGTGAGGCCAAGAAAGAAGCTGCCTTGAAATCTGAACTTCAAACTCAATTCTACATCATCCATATATGATCCAACGCAGTATCAAGCATCATATTCCATCAAGCAAAACCATGTCAAGTAAAGAGCAGCAAGCAACTACACATAATTTCCATTGCACAACACAGTGAAACAAATAAAACAACAAAATTCTTAAGACACAACCAAAATAAGAACCGAGCTGTCGCATTACGTCATTTAAAACTACCTTCTCCGTTTGCTTTGAAAGAGGGTCCCCAAGAAGCAACTCAGCCGGAGACAAGTTCACAATAACAGCCTCAAGCGCACTCCTCAGAAAACCATCACAAAACTCCCCATAAACAACATCCCCAGTTGAAATCTCCACAGCAATAAACCCAACCCTCACATCAACACCACCCTCCACCCCACAATTCCCCTTCTCCCCCACAACACTCTTCTCAACCACACACAGCAAGTAATTACTCTCTCCACCACACGCGTCCCCCTCCCCCCCAATCTCCGGGGCCGCCTCGAGCGTGGCCTTCGTGTAAAGCGCCGACAGCCCGCGCCCGAACGGCGCCGAGCGGTTGGAGCCGTGGGCCTTGATGGCGGCGGTCTCGGTCTGCCGGACCACACCGACCTTATACCCAGCACTGACGAGCCTCCTGACGTGGACATTGAGTCGAAAAGTTGGTATGCTAGCGGTTAAGAAATTGTGATCCATGTGCGCGTAAATGCCCAAGACTCTGGCGGCGTGTTCGGCGTCTTGGCCGAAGAAACGGTACCTGTAACCGACCTCGACCATGAGGAGAACGTCGGGGTATTTGGCTCTGAGGTCAAGGACCTGGTGTTCAAGGGGAGTGTAAGTTAGGCGTTTGGAAGAGGAAGGGAGAGGAGGGTGTTGAGGGGAGGAAGGTTCGAGAAACTTGTTGAGGAAGCGTTGGTGGAGTGAAGGGGAAGAAGGTTCTGGAAGCTTCTGGAGCTTGCGAGGGGGGCTGAGTTTGGACGTAAGGCGGCGTTTGGAAGAGGAGAATGTGGCGGTGGCCGAGATTTTGGGAGTGGGAGGGTTGGGACGGGGAGAAGAAGGAGGAGAACATTTGGCTTTCGGAGCAAAGAAGCGCGAAATCACTTGTTGCTTTTGCTTTCCCATGGCGATTCTGGATTTGGCGCGCTTCTTCTTCTTCTTCTTCTTCGTCTTCTATATTGCGTCACTCACTTCACTTTCACTCTCACTTTTCAAAGTCACTGTCACTTGGTGCTACCCTTCATTTTCCTCCTACAAAAATATATTATTCATATGTTAACTATTTTTTTTCGAACTCTGTTATTTGTTTGAAAAACATTTCTTTGGTAGAATCCGAAACTAATTTAGAAAGTTTAAAATAAAAATTTTCATTTAATATTAATTATTTTATTTAACATTACTTAAATTAAAAATATTGCTTTCAGACGTTTGCTTCAAAATAAATTTAAAAAAACCCACCTAATATAAATTATTATTCATGTTCACATATCTCATATGTTTTTCATTAAATTTTTATAATTTTGTAGAGTTTGAATATAATATTGAAAGTTATATTAATTTTATGAGTTAATTTTTATCTTATTTGAAAGTTAGTATAATAATTGAAAACTTTTGATATTTATGTTTAAAGAAGGTCAAAATAAGTTCAAAAATTTACACCAACTATCAGAAACTTTTTTGTGAGAACAACCACATTCTCATAAACAAACATCAAATTACCATAACCAACCAAAAGCTCAACTTTGTATTATAATACATTATATCAATATTATAATATCTCAAAATTTTAATATAAAATTATTCACATAACTCAATATCAAATTTAAAATAATCACTAATTTACATCAAATAACAAAAATTGTCATCTATATTTCACATGCAAGTCTGAAATCTCAAACCTATGCAAATCTTTCCTTGAATTTTAAATTGAAAGACAAAAATAGAGTTAAATTTTATTTATATTGGTTCCTTTGTACACTACGGTTTTAAATAAATGAGAGGATAACAAAGCAAAAATACTAAATAACTCCTGCGATCATGTCAAGATTCTAATTTTAACTATCATTTATCAAAAGAGACAGATATTTAAAAAATATTTTTAGAGTGTTAAATTTTTTTTATAAGTGTAATGAATTTTGAAGTGTAAAATATATAAAATATACTCATTTTTTATTTATATACTATTTTATATATATGAAAAAAAAAAATAGGAGATCAAGGTCTCCATACTAGGCTCCCCTTATTACAAAAATCATACTCAACTTCAACCTCCACTCCCATTAAATTTAATACTCTAAGAAAGAATGACTTTACAGAGAAAGAAAAGGAAGTTGAAAAAAAAAGGAAGGAAAAATTTATTTAAAAGATAAACTCAATATTGATATTTTAAACTCATTTACCAACTTGACTCACAATATTTTCAAAATATAGAGATTTTAAAATGAAAGAGAAGTAAAGAATACAAATATAATATGTTCTCTGTCTCAGATGACTAATAGTTAACAACTTTTTTCCGATTTTAATAAATACCTTCTTGGTTACTGGCACTCTTTCTTCTTCCACTTTGTTATCTTAAAAAATTATACTTTTAGCCTAATTTTTGAGTCAAAACATACCTTCTAAATGCGATAACTCAAATTATTATTTCTCACCCTTCATTTTAATTATTATTTGTTACCTTTGTCACAAAATTAATTTATTATAATTTTAACATTATATGTATATATAAATTAAATTATCACTTTTAAATTGTTTTATATTTTTATATTACAAACCAAGTTCTTATAGGTAAACGCAGCTTCTTTTCTTTAACACGATAAAACATGTTAATATAGTGATAAAAAAAAATAAGGTGAAAGAAAATTGGACAGACTCAAACTCAAGGAATGACATGTAATAATATACGGAAAACACTAATATATATTAAAAAAAAGTATGATACATTATATTGTAGCATGACGTTTGTTGAGAGAGATTTTATTTGCAGCAAGCAACGATTTGAGATTAGAATAGTATCTTGTTTTTTAAACAGGGGGTTAGGATTAGAGACAGGGTTTTCTTTTCATATAAAACAATATCTCTTATGTAACTAACGCCCACATTTACTTTATTATATAACATATTGTATATAGTTCTCCTCATCAATCTCTTAATCTTATTCAATCATGTCTATTGGCCAATCATTGCAAAATCAAAAAATGTCACAAAGGACCATAAAATATATACTAAATGTTAAATACTCAACAATGAGTTTCTTCCCAAAAGAAAACCCCAACAACGAGGTTTTTTCCTAAAAGTTTGAAGGAAATAGTTTGGAAAATATTTGCTTTTATCAGAACTAAAATACCTTTGACCGAGTAGTTAGAGAGCTCTGTGCTTTGTAATTCCAAGAATTTCATTGAGAAAGTAACTCTTTTGATAAATTAAAAGTCAACACTAAAAAAATAATAATATGATTTTAATCCTATTTTCTATAGTCGTCGTATAAATTTTATGAATTCCATTCTTAAAATAAAACATTCAGAATAATTATAAAATAATTATAGAAATTTTAGAAAGTTGTTAAAATTAATGTCGTTTTAGATTAAGTGAGAAAATAATTGAATATTTAGATTTTTTTTTTATACTTACCAACTTATTTGTTATTGAAACTAATTTATTAGAAATTATATTTTTAATATCTTATTAAAATTTGAGTAAAATATGTATATAAGGTGGTGAATAATTTTGTTAAGTTCAAACTTTTTTTTATGAAGATGAGAGAACTTTAAAAAGTTTTTAAAAAATTATGAGATATATATTGGTAGAAAGATCAAGTTTATACTAATGGTGCATGCGCCTTATTATTTTGATAACAATGTTTATTTTAGCTTATCCATTTGAGAAACTAATATTTTGTTATTTATAATTAATTATTTGAAAAAGTAATGTTTAAGGAGTGATTTTTTTTTTTTTATATTCTATCGTAGGTCAAATGCCTTTTTTTTTTTTTTTTTTGTTTTTT
>Ga0209700_109256_pt1 | contig 11643 bp, 4 predicted proteins | sample SiratroredBW_FD_187528 | JGI IMG/M metagenome (GOLD analysis project Ga0209700, IMG submission 187528) | Root nodule microbial communities of legume samples collected from California, USA - Siratro red BW (SPAdes) (version 2) | ecosystem: Host-associated > Plants > Roots > Nodule | place: USA...
AAAATAAAAATTTAAAAAAAAAAAAAAAAAACTGAAACAAAAAATTTCAAGAGAATTAAGAAGAAATAAAAAATAAAGTAAAAATACCGGTGAGTTTCGCCATTTTCAAAACTGCCTCCTGCTGCATCAATCAACCTTACTTATGTTCATATCTCCTCTCTAATTTCTCACCAAAGAGGCTTAAGGAATGTATATAACTATAACCAAATTTTATAGAAGCTTTGACCAGTCAGATAACATGATAAAACTTAAGTTTAATAGGCACTTCAACGTTACAAATAATTTCCCATTTTAATCACTTAATATATTTATTGTGTGTAATATCCTTACAAACCATCAATTTAAAAAAATCAGCAGTTAGTATCGTACCATTGAATATGCTTTCGTTACTCATTTCAATTAGCCTGTAATTTATTTCTTTTTCATACTTTACATTGTAATACCACCAAAATCTATAACTTGAAATTTATTTTTTCACTTTTATCCATTTGTCTCCGTACCATTGTCGTGCCTCGATTAAATGTTTATTTTAAAACCTAATTTTCTTCACTGTATTAATGCACTTTTTCTTAATCCACTGTAGATAAACCAAATTACATCTACCCTATGTTATCTCACGGCATTTTTTTACATTTTTCTCCCTGTTTTCGGCATAATCCAAATGGAGTTAATGAGACAAAGATTACCCAACTTCAGAGAGGATTACCATCAAACGACAATAAAATATATGGTGAAGCATAAAATCAAAGAACACCGACTAACCGAGAAACACTAGAGGAGATTGAACTTACAAGTAATACATAGTTGAGAATTAGAATGAATTGAACACTTAGAGAATAGTTACAGCACGGCCATATTTCTCAACGAATCATCCTCATTTTGCAATTTATCCATGCCTACCCCTTTCCCAACAAAAAAAAATGAAAGGATAGAATTACTTTTCACGTATCAAATCAAATTCTCTCCAGAAATTGCTTGACAGAAATTGCATAAGCAGAATATTAGATATCTTAGATAACTCCGTAAAGCTGCGACAACAAAACCTTTCATTTTTGTCATTCACCCGATCCTAACATAAATACTTGATATAAAAAGCTGAAATCCTCAATGTATTTTATAAACTGCAGGATTTTATAAGTTTAGAAGCAGCATCTTGCTTACCAGATTCTCACTATTGCATCTAGTTATAATTTATCTGTGCCTACGCCTTTTAGCATTGTCCTCTGTGAATAACTCCCAATTATAATGATCAAGGTTGCTCAAGTCATCAAACTCTGCAATGGCTAGTAAGTACTGGGTAAGTTTCACAAGCTCCTGATCACTATCTCGGTTGGCATGAGCCTTCCTGAATGGTTTGATCGTCAAACCATTCTGTGGGTTCATCACAAAATTTCTTCTAAGGTCATCAAACATGATGGTATTTGAAGCACTGTAGAACTGAAATAGAATAAGAAACCACCATCAAGACAATGAGATCATGGGTATAGCTGACTGATGCAAAAAATTCAAAACCATACAGCAATAAATTGAAACTAGATATAGATTACAACAATTTGATATGTCAAATAGTTTCATTTTTCCATTTTATCTGACTCAGATCAACAAGCCAAGGTTTATCTCACTTATGATAATACTCACAAGTATGAAACATTTTTTAAGGAAGTTAAGTTACAACAATACATTTTGGGGTGTCCTTTTTCTCCCTACATAACTAGTAAGCATTCATTGGGCTGTAGATAGGAATGTAATATTGAACAAATATACTAATATAATTCTATCATCATCAAGAAGACGCATTGTGGGTTGGTTTATCGTATATGCATATTTATACCTCAGGGAACTGGGCCCAGATCAAACCAAGAGGCTTGCAATCAAAGACCCCACGAGAAGGGGACTGGACAGTGATCATTGCCATGTGGTCAAGAAGTGCGGTGATTTTGTAGTTAGGATTATCCAGAACCCCAAGTTGCCCCATCTTGAGGTTAATCCACTTCATGCTGCAGAAAGTGAACGAACCATTCATTCAGTTACACAGAACAGGCCCATTCACATAACTGTTCCAGAAGAATAAGAATTTAACAGGATAAAGCAAAAAGGACAGTACTTGGTTGCAGACCATATCATAATGTCATACTCTGCATATACTGATGTAAGAAACTCGTGAAGGTCTGCAAAAGCAAAAACAAAGCACAAGTTAGAAACAAAGGAGAGGAAGAAAGCAACAAAGAGTTTGTACCATAACTGCAAATATTTTTTTAATATCAACCAATCAGAAATATCCCCGAGAAGACTTTGGTAGTTATTACAAAAGCATAACAAATTCACCATACATAACAACCAGTGATTGAATTGAGACTGTAAGAAAACATGTATTCTACAAAGTACATTTGAATTAAACTCAACAATAACAATAAATTAATTCATCAAACTATCCCCAGAAATCATAAACACCAAACAACATGGTTCCTGAAAATTACAAAAGTATCATTTTAGTCACTAAAATTACCAAACCAACAATCCTTGTAGTCTCTAAATTTCGACAACCCGAGTGATTAAAAATAGCAGTTTTGCAACCTTCAGCCAATTCAACACAGTAATTGAGTGAAAACAAAAAGGGGGCAAAAATTACAAGGTCTCATGAGCTGAAGAGGGTTATCAGCGGTGGAGCGGTGATCGAAGAGAGTGTAATCAATATCCAGAACAAGCAGTTTCTTTCCTTTGCGACACGGATTTCGAAGCTCGATCTGCAGGTACGTACAAATATACGTATTCAGGTACGTACATATATACATTACATCACAAAAACAAGGGTTAAGCGAAGATGAAGAAACAAAGACCTTGACTTGATTAATTCGCCTGGTCAATTTTCGCTTGTTGACTTCCATGTCTTTGATGTCAACAGCTTCGTCCTTTGGGAGCTCCAAATCGTCCAGAATCTCAGGGGAATCCACTGGATCCAGGAGCAAGTCCTCTTCCGTGGTACTGCAATTGATTTGGTTGTTAATGAGTGGTGGCGATTAGTGTAACCCTAAAAGTGGAAAACGGAGTCGTACCCGATCATGGTCATCTTGAGCGAGGAATTGAGAGGGAGTTGAGAGAGAAAGACAGAATCGTCGTTGAGTTTGGAAGCGAGTTTCGGGTACAATAGCTTCTGCCGAGGGGGCAACACGTTCGTCAGTTCGCAGATTCGCCGTTTCAGTTCGCCCACCGTGTCGTCGCCGCAGACACGAACCGTGTACTCCTTGCCGCTCCATTTCACTCTCAGCGTCAGTTCTTCCGACGAACCCGAACCCGAATCCGTACCCGAACCCGTAGCCATGAATCCTCGTCACACTGCTTTTGCTCTCTTCGTTACGCTAACCAAACTTTCTCGCTTTGCTTCGATAGAGGTATCTATTTTTCACCTTTTTCATTTTAACAATCTTTATTTTTCTTCTCCTTTGCATTCGATTTTTAATTAAAAAAATGAAGTTTCTAAAATAATTATTTTTTGGTTTTTCTATTATATTTGTTTGTGTGTGTATGTGTATTTACATTGGTTATATGTTAGACATAATTATACTTTATACCTTACATTCATTATAATTTTTATGTAATATTAAATTAATTTAAACGTTGAAATTTTATGCTATATTTTTTTAGTTTTTTTTTTTAACTTTTGAATATACAATTTTTGGAATTTATACACGTTTAAAATCAATGAATTTGTCATAAGAGTGTATTATAATATCGTAATAATTTAAAATTTTAAAATTTCGACTTCACTTCACCTTCTAAACTTTGTTTTTTTAAACTAAAGTTTTGTTGCGTTAATTGTATGTGAGATATGGACCACCAATATTAAAATACAATTCAATGGATTTTACATCAATACAATCAATTATTATAAAAATTGTAAATACTATTATCTTAGAATTTAAAAATTCATTTTTTCTTCAAATTTTAAATAATGACAGAAATTATGTTGATTATTATACAATATATATATATATATATATATATATATATATATATTTTTTTAATATTTTTTTTTTAAAAAAAATCCATGTATGTATCAACATATTAGAAATTTGTTAAAATTGATATTTTATGTTTATTAATAACTTGAGACTACATAGTGTTTATTATTTATATTTTCTATTTTATTTTTGAAAAACAATAATAATTTCCCCACATTTTGTTAATATTTTATTATACATATTAGTTTGATTTTATATTTATACAATATTGGGTAAGAAAATTGTCTACAACAAAATCACATAAACAAAAAGATTGGTAAAGTGAATCACAAATTTATTTTTATGTTATGGGAGACAAACAAACCTTATAACATGAGTATGACGGTTTGTAAAATAATTTAGTCACCAATAAAGATGTTAAATCGATTCCCGAAACACAATAAAATATAAAATTTTGGTTATTTATATAATTAACTTTTACATTCAACCTAATTAATCATCACAAAGAATATTATAAATATACATAAGTATGATGATTCCAAGATGTAAATCTCACTTCAAATTTAAAATTAAAATAATAATAGTAATTACGACGGCTACACTATAAAAACAGAGAAAAATAACTGTTATTACATGATAACAAAAGCTCTTATATTATAATAACTTGAAAACATATTTAAAATTACATATACAATATACAAGTCATGCAATTACCTGAGGGAATTTTTAATTAAATCATCCCATTTTTAAATAAATAAATAATATTTTTCGAAGATATTAATTACATACATTTAAATATTAAAATTATGATATGATAAGAAAATATACCTACGTAAACTTTGTAAATATGCCGAACTTATTCGGTATACTTAATTTTAACTATACTCGTAAAATTAATTGGTTTTTAACAAATCACATTATATCACACCTTATAAAAATATTAATATTCTAAGGTCTCGATCAAGTACTAACATTTTTTGCTTTTACTACATAAAATTTAATGATAAGAGAATAATGTTATTATAATCAATAAAATTTATAAAATAGTTTGATAAAAAAAAAGTATAAACATAACTATAAATTATAGATATCTATTTCAATAAAATAATAATATACTATTAAATATAAAAAATATTCACATTTAAATACTAATATTAGATAACATTGTTAAGACATTATTAATTTGTACTTTATTTTTTCATTCGGTCTTTATAATAAACAAATTCCAATTATTTTTTCAATCAATTTTCAAAATATAATTTTTTAATATACAATTTTATAAAGTAATTAAAATATAATGTTATTATGTAAAAAATTATTTAAAAGAACAACCCGTACGACGGGTAAACGTAGTAGTCCTCCCTAATGCGTGTACACAGCCAACGCAGTTTCACAGGATACCATTTCCCTAGCCAAACGAAAAAGAGACAACTGAATTTTTTGTAGAAGAAAAAGAAATATATTTCTCTAAAGAAGCAAGTTTCATAGAGGCTGCCATAACTGATTCAGTCTTCATATTCTGTTTCTTCATCGTCATCTTCATTGTTTCCTCCAGTATATCTCCAACCATCTTCAACATTGTCACGATCTTCTTCTGTTTCCTCACTATCTTCTTCATCAAAAGGTTCGTCTTTCACGGGCCAAGAATTTTTATTTACAGTTAAAGTGGGAGTGGACACTTTGCGTTTTGCAATTTTGGAAGGAGGCAACTTAAGACTTGGTTTAGGCCTACTCTTCTGAATTTTACCATTCGACCGTTTCGCGAGATAGGCGTCTTGGTCACTTGCTTCATCCATTTCATTGTCAACATTATTAGCCTGGGCATGCTCAGCATTTTCATCGGGCATAAGCCCCGGGTGCTCCCTCTTCAAATGAAGTCTAAGCTTGTATTCATGGATATATGCCTTTTCACATCCATCATATGGACATGCATAGGGGCGGTCAGATGATGCAGAACCATATGCCCCTCCAGAAGGTTTAGAAGATTTTGTTTGCTTCTCTGAAGGTGGAGTAGTGTACTTTGTCACATCCACGGATGCATTCTGTAAGACAAGGTTGAAATTGCAAATTAGAAAACGGTTCAAGAAATGTTAACAGTTTCAAAACTTTGTGAATGGCATACACTAGAGTAATACATCAGTTTCCAATTCGAGACATCTTTACCTTTACACAGATATCCTCCATATACTTGAGAAAAATAATGCATACTTGTATTGAGATTAGATGTATTAACATACCAAATGAAACAATTACACCAAAACCAAACGTATATAAACTAAAATAAGAGAGGTTTTTACATGATAACATGCATATAATATTAATAGACTAGGGTCAAACAATATCAATCTACCAACCTTTTCATGATGAGATGCAATGTGATTCTTTAGCTTGTATTCGTGAGCATATCTCTTTCCACAATCTGGGTATGGGCAGATATGATAGTTCTCTTGGGAATGTGTTTTCATGTGAGACCTTAAGTTGAAATCCAAAGAAAAGGCCTGCAGCAGATAGACGAATTTGGTCACTAAGATGTTGTGATAACAACCATTCATAATATAGACAATATCCAAAACTCCAAAGCAAAAGATAAACAGTACCAGAGATTATGAAAATGGTGGATAATAATTGAAGATAATATCATACAAAGAAGTAATCTATCCACTCAGAAGAAATAAGGTCCACTGACAATTATACTCGAGAGAAATGTCTAGATTTTCACACACGTGTGTATCTGTGTGTGTGTGATGAAAATGGTAACAATGATTTAATTGCAATACAGTCAACTATAAACAAATATTTAGTCTATATTGATTCAACTTGATAAATTTCTGAATTCTTCTTCGGTTACACCCTCTTTATCAACAATTTAATGACTAGGCAGACATAGGTCTCATCACCAATCACTCAAGCTTTGATGCTTGAATATATATGGTAATTTCAAATTTCCAATGAGGAAAACATTCCGATGCAATAGGAAGAAATAGATGGCATACATTATGTGGAGATATGCCACAAATTCAAATGCGTAAACCATATAGAATAATATACAGAACATGCAATACCAACTACCAAAAGGAAGCCATCATAGAAAACAACAAACCATTAATTGGATCGATTCTTCACCTTACCACAGCCTTCATGAGGGCACACAAAGTCCCTCTCCCCTGTATGAATGAGAAAATGCCTTTTCAACTTTGAGCTGTCCAGAAATTTCTGCAATGTAAACAAATAGTACTGCTAATTAGAGTTTTTCTGCTCCAGATGGTTCAACACTATGCTTCACACTAAAGCTTTTAGGCTATTAGGCCAATCATCGGATAAGAGACTGGTAAAACAGTCTAATTGGATCTTGTTCTATAATATGCAGTAATGTAAATTATTTCAAATCATGGCAATACAATTGTATATATATAACAAATACATGTACATGGTGTGCAAATGTAAGTAACAAAATCACTACCTTTCCACATCCCTCGTAGTGACAGACATATTGCCTCTCTCCATGGATGTGAGAATGCTTCCTCAATGCACCGGCATCTATGAATGTCTTTCCACATCCATCATAGCTGCAAAGAAAAAGTACTTCAGTAGTTGGCTCTGGTTCTGGCTCAGGCATTGTTGGCTCTGTTGTCCTTTCTTTCAAGGTCTTCACGGTATCCTCTTAGGAAAGTAAAACAGTGAGAAATGTAAGGTACAAAATACGATAAAATAACATCATAAGATATTTATTGCATTGCATGTTTTATAACTAAATTGTTTATTGAGTTAGTATCAAGTAATAAAAATTATATTACAACTTTTATAGAAAAAAAAGTTAAACAATTCAGAAAAAATAACCATTGAGTTCAACATTCAAAATTGCAAGCTATTAATCAATAGGGAAATGTACACATTTGACACTAACTTGCAGATCTGGCCCTATAGATTTCTCTTCATAAAGTCCTTAGCTACAAATTTGCTTTTTATTAAGAGTCTTCTATCCTATCCTGGACTTCAAGAAGCTCCAATTGACTCGATGCATGATACCTGGTAGCTTTCAAAAGAGCATTTAACAGTTCATTGTGTATCACCAAGTCTTTACTTGATAACTAAAACCCAGTCTGTTGTGGATAGGGTTCTTGAGCCCAATCAAAGATGTGATGGAATCTATTTCAGCTTTTGACTGGGTTGTGTAAGTAGGAAAAAAATTATAGTGAAAGAAGTTTGAAAATAATTTAGTCCAGCCAATTCCAGTAACCATTTTTAGGTGGTTCTATAGAAGACAATTGAATACAGTCTTGTTGGTTATCCAATTCCAATCCAATAGGCACTTAGGTATCCCCATTTCAATTGCGGTTGGTAAACTTCTAACACTCTTGTTCCATCTCTCCAGCTTCGCTCTGTTTTTGCATACAGCAACTCATTATCTATATTAGGTTAAATCATCTTAAATTCTGTCTAAAATCTTCCCCTTATTTTCCACCAAGTCATGTATCATAGCAAAACTGTATGTAGAAGCTAAACAAAACAGTAACATCATTTTAAAAAAATTCAGAGATGTAAACAAATATAGCCAAATGGAGGCAGGACTGACCAAAGGTGTAAGTAAGCTAGCTAGATAAGGAAAAAACAAACCTGTTACCCATTTTAAGAGCATGCATTTTCCTCCAGTTGTTACAAGATCTTGGGGAACCCTGGCATCAACAATGATCAGATTATTAACAGAACCTTTTACCTAATGAAGTAGGAAAAGGCAGAAACAAACTGATGACAACTATATTATAATTGATCTCTCCCTCTAAACCCTACATGGAAAGACTAACTTTAAACACATTCTCTCCATACATTCGCATTCCTAAACAGAGACAATCATAAAATATTTATAAAACAAGAATGGGTCTCAAGGTCCCATGATAACCCCGTATTACAATCCCACTCATTCAGAATATACTCTCAAGTAAGGAGAAAAAACAATTTTGTGTGAAAAATCACCTCTTTCCTCCTTCCCCTCCTAACTCCTCCATCTAAAACCATCAAACCCGCAATTAAACATCGAAACCAACCACTCTCCCAAATTCAATTCAATAAACACAGGGAATCAACGAAGAAACCGGGCCTGGTTAATTGAATTAAAACCCTCTCTTATATCTCCCCGTTAAACTCATAGCTACCGTACCACAAACAATACCATTGAAAACCCTAAACCAGAAGATGTAAATTCAAATTACAAGAGGCGATAAATTCATCGATACCATTCTTTAACCCATTTAACTGCGGGAGCCTTGGACTTGAGAATGGGGCGTCTTTCGAAGTAGCTGCTACTGTAGTGAATCTCCATCTTCGACTCACCGCTGCGCCAAAACTCTCTTTGCTTCGCAAATTCTTCGAACCCTTTTCGCGATTTAGGGTTTGGTGTTTTCAGGTACGCATTTTCCCTCCAATTGGATCCTCTCTTGCTTTTTTCCTCTTCACTATGACTATATGCAGGGTTAAAGGGAAGAAGGCGCTGTTTTTATTTATAAATTAAAATAAAATAAATCTAAGGCGTTTGTACTTTCCACAACATAACAAGAATAAAATAAAATAAAATATCTACAAAGTGACACTTAAATAAATATTTAAATTTTTGATCAAATTAAGGGTATGTTTTATATCGTTATAACAAAGTTTAATTTAATTTTAGTTTTAAGAAAATTGTCTAATTTTTGTCCACTAATTTGAAAATAATCTAGTTTTATCATTCAAGTATAAATATTAACTATAATTATTATGAGAACTAGAGGTGAAATATTTTTAAAATTACGGAAAAAATACAAAAAATTATATTTTAAAATGATAAAAACGATAAAAACGTATTTTATCTTATAATTAATGTTAAAACTGTTGAAAGTGGCATAAATGTATATTAAAATTATTTTTAATTTGCCATAGTTTTTAAATTAAAATAAAAGGTGTATACATTGACAATAATTTTGTTCTTAATATAAATTATTTACTATATTAACATTAATCAATCCAACATAATGTAAAATATTGATTTTTGTAATAATTAATTTAAATTTTATATTTACTTTTCTTTCTTGAATTTAGATGTTTTTGGATTATGCTCGATTTTAAATATTTGATTTGAGGATGTGTGTATATATGTAAATCACGGTTCAACACAGTACGGGATTATGAATACTTAAAAAATAAAAACTAAAAAGTGTGAAAGTGGTGAGAGTAAGTTGAATTTTACCTTAGTTTTAATTTCATAAAGATTGCTATTAGGTGATTTTATCTTTAAGTGTTATATATGATAATATATATCTTGTGTTGTATATTATAACTTCATAATATATTTTAGAGATGAGACTGGATATGATTTTCTTGGCACTCATGATTGATTAGTTGTAAATAATAATCAATGTATAAGATGGTAATTAAGTATATCGAATGTGATTAGATATACAAAAATTTTAAATTTAAGATCAGTAAGATACTAATTATAGTTTTAAATAAATTGTTTCAATTAATATTCTTTAAAAAACTATTAAAGTAAAAATATTATTTGTTAATTGATAACAATAATTAAAAAGTGAAAAAAAATATTTATCGTTTTACAATGATTATTAATAAGTTTTTATATTATTTTTATGGTTGATATAGATCTCAGCAATATAGAAAGTGATGTATTAAATCAATTAAAAAATCATTGTAAAATGTACAAATATTACATTGATATTAAATATTAATCAATATAAAATAGAAAAAAAATAAATAAAAATCGAGAGTTTTCTTATATTGATTGTTTCGTGAGATTGATCTAATAGTTCAAAAATTATTTTTAGTTTAAAAAACAACTGATGTAATAACCTAATTCTAATGTTGGTTTTTGTTTAATAAAAGTCATATATTATATCTATAGTTAAAATCAATATAATATATAATACGTATCATTTTACATTATTTTTTATTTAATCAATGAAATATTAATGATATTACATGAGTTAATATATCAACGAATATAATATGATTTTATAAATAATTTTGTTATTTTTTCAACCAAACTCACTATCATGTTGTCATGAAATATAATATCTAAGTTAAGCGTGTATTAATCAAACTAAATTAGCAATATGAAAATTAAATATCTAAACAACACACAATTCTAAATCATAACAAGTTATGGTTTTTAATCTATATAAAATAATTATATTTGTGTCTAATGATTACAAAGTTAAAATACGAAATAAATATTAATCCTCACATTGATATATATGAAATCTCTTAAAATAATGATATAAACTATGATCCACGTCCAATGCTTGAGATAATAATCACATTCAAAACTTTCTTATTACTATTGTACTAATATATGAAATTTAGAAAAATTAAAAAACAAAAATTTAATAATTTTAATAAAGAACTACATGTCTCAAAGGTAAATGACGTGACGATAAAGTATATTTTTTTTTTCTAAAATATTGCATGCATCAATAAAAAAAACTATTAATAATTTACAATATATTATATAACCTATATTATTAATTCATAGTTAGGACATATCTTTCGTAGCTTTAATTGGTACACTAAACAAAATATTACTTTAATTACGTAACATGTAAATATACTGAGTTTTACTTACCCCATTAATAAAAAGAACAACGTAAAACTTTTTTCTATATCAAGGATGTTAAAAAAAAAAAAAAAAAAAAAAAACTTT
>Ga0209700_109257_pt1 | contig 11642 bp, 9 predicted proteins | sample SiratroredBW_FD_187528 | JGI IMG/M metagenome (GOLD analysis project Ga0209700, IMG submission 187528) | Root nodule microbial communities of legume samples collected from California, USA - Siratro red BW (SPAdes) (version 2) | ecosystem: Host-associated > Plants > Roots > Nodule | place: USA...
TTAAAAATCCAAAAAAAAAAAAACCTGATAACCAAAATACCTCTTTCAAAATTTCATATGCTAATTTGAAAAAGAAAACAGATCAGACACTAAAGTTTTATTTTATTATTTTAAATTTTTCCTAGTTATTACTTGTTAATTAGCTCAAATTTGTATTCTTATTTGAAAGCAATTTATACCCTTTTTTATGATCATAAAAGAGTAATTGGTCATGGTTTTTATCTCACACTGTAATTTTTTAACATTAAATTTCTCTCATTGATTTTGTACTTTCTATCTGTACAATATATTATTATGTTTTTGCATATTCTTCTAACTGGGAGATTGTGCTTCTAGTGTCGTTCTGCAATGCCATCAACAAAATACATGCGTAAGTGACTCTAGTAAATATTTTGAAATTTGGTTTTAATCTCTAAAGATGTTCTTGTTAGGTTTAGATCATTAATATTTAAAAAGTGATTTTTTTTGTTCATGTTGTTAACTGACTTCTATTAAATGCCAAGTTAGTTAGCAATGGCCTTCCTTGGCACTCCCAGATATAATTTGTGTATCTGAAAATTTAACCATGGTTTTATTACTGCTATTAAATGATTTATATTCAATTTTAGCAATGAAAGGTTACACCAATAGCCCAATATGCTTAGCTAATGGCTATAGTGCAGGATAAACATGAATGCTTGGAAAAAGCTTCCCTCCTTGCAAAAGATAAAGCAGGAGATTTCTACTCTTCCACATCTCTGTAAAAGCCTTATGGCAAAATTTTCTACAAAGATTAACAGAATACTTTTTACAATGGTAAATTTGACATCTATAAAACCTAAAATACTTGTAGGAATTCATTCTAAACTAAACCTCAAGAACTGTAATCATGGATCTATCGATGGAAACCTACGACTAATGTACAAAGTAATCATTGCTTTCCACGAATTTTGACTTACCTACCATGTTGGTGCCTCCCTATATCCTTCTACCAAGGGCAGGCCACTAAGCAGTCTAACAGTAAAACATCACTCTCTTCACATTTTCTTTCAAGTCTGGCAATGGCTTCACACTATAATCTCCAGCTGCTCGTGTTCCTTTGGAACTATGACCATTACCCTCACCAGTAGAGCCATTCTCTTGCATATCTGGTTCCATGTAGAAACGGGCTCGAAAGGCAGCTAAATGCGCATAATATGCTGGGGGAACTGCACAACAACCATTCCAGCCAATTAAGTTCTAAACTATTCAAGGCAAATATAAATGCTAAAGTTCAATCACTATGTAAAAATTGCATAGCTGTTAAACTAGTCTTAAGGGTAAGGACAAGGGTCGTAACTGGACCAAAATAATGAAAAACTGCATAATAATTGAAATATTACCAACGGATACTGAGCGTGTACACCTTGCATATGTATAACAAAGATTGTTTGTCAAAGACTGAATTCCATCTGCTGTGAAGTTGTTTTCATCCCATAGAACATGATAATGAGCTGGCCGACTAGTACCCTGAATGATAATAGAAACACACGTTTAGATTTTTCCAAGATTTAGCAAAGCAGATCGTGAGTTTCATTCTGGGTTAATCTGTAATCTTCCTGTGTTAAAAAGGTAATAAGTTCACATCTTAAGACATACTTGTGCATAGACATCAGAAACCCTGGAACTAGAGTGGGAGGGTGTCAGGAATCAGAATTCTATAATGTTAATAAAGATTGATATTTCCAAAAAACTTGGAAAGTATTCCTGGAACAAGACATAAGAAAAACCAACAAAAAACTTCTTATTGATACTTTATACTCCCTCTAATTTTGACAGTTATAATATTTCTTTCCGTAATCAACTCTCATTTGTAATCATAAACCAAAAAATTGAAGGGAAAAACCATCTTCTACCTGGATGCCAGCATGACTGCAGAGATAAAAGTCAAATTCTGTTGGATGGCAGATTTTGGAATCAACAACAGTCCCTGAACAGTTTAAAACAAGAAAACTCAAATGCATTATTAGATATTCATTTTAAAATGGGAAGAATGATTCAGAAATGGCATCTCTATGCAGAAGCGTTTAAGGAATGTGCAACATACCAGGCAATATATTCCCACTCCTATCTGTACTGCTTCTATCCCTGTGGTTGTTTGCGAATAGTCGAGTATGATGTCTTTTTTGCACGACTATGAAAGTTACTGGAGGCTGGTAATTTGGTTCTAAGGAAGCACATGCCTACACAGAATCGCTTCTCAGAGGACATATTTGTTATAAAAAAAACACAAGTGCATGATGATAGAAAGCAAGTGATACTGACCTTCCGAATCGCATCCAACTCATAAAGTAAAACTTGGTAAAATTGCCCTTCGCTGACACCATCCCTGTTCAAATGTAAATGTTAGTATCCTGGTAACACTTCCATCAAACTTTAATGTTTTAGAAAGCCAATGTCCAAGGTAAGATACAGATGTGAACTAGGCAGGAATGTATTAAAACTTTTGGAAAAAGTGTTGTAATCATGAAAAAATTAGACCCCACTGTCTCTAATATTTAAAACTAAAAGCACGATTTTGATATTTCAAAATATTATAATATGATTATATTGTCCAAATTTATGGACTTTTAAAATCTGGAGATCCTCCATGATTGAAAGTAACGTGCAGAGGGTCTACTTGAACATGTTATTCTACGAGACTAGAACTAGAATTTCAATGGAGTGCCCCTGAAATATATGAATAAAAGGAAAACCATTTGGGATGTTTTATGCACTTGATTTGGCCGGCTATATGACATTATCCCTCCAGTAGACATAACAGAGTTTATGTGGACAGGTGATGCAAAATTGGCCAAAGGGATGAATTCAGAAAACATCTAAAGTGCGTTGAGATAAATCCATGTAGAAGTCAAAACGATGAAGCCGGAGAATGAAAATTACATGTATAATGATAAAAATAGGGGTTGGAGGCTTAAAAATATAGGAAGCTTACTAACAAATTCTAGACATTGCAATGGTGACAAGTTTTGTAATGGCTTAGCCCATCTAACAACAACACTGTGTTTAATGTAATTCTAATAAAATCCAATGCCAGCATCAAGTAACCAATTCAACAGAGGTACAGTTCAACCTACTAAAATTATTTTTTATGTAAGTTTATAACATGCATTATAGATCTTTCGTAATGAATTAAACATAACCTGTAAAATATAATTCGTAGCGGCTTTTGTCCTGTTGCCTTTCTAAAGGAAACCAGTAAATCTCTGCACAAAAAAGGACATGTTAAACTGATAAACTAAGTAATTGCGAATGAGTATGAGAAATTACTTGTGCATAGTCTTTTAATAAAAAAAAAATGATAAACTAAGATTTCACATAATCAAAACCCATCACACAACAATCTAGATATAATTAATGTTCAGAACTAAAATAGTAAAATTAATATTATTAGTACCGGATCATGCCTCCACTGACTGTGCCACGAACAGGGTCGTGCCAAGTTTTGTACAAGTCTTGTATAAGTTCCTGCCGATGAGCTTGAGCGCACACTAAACCGGCGTATTTTGTTACTTCAGGCCAGTCCTGAGATGCTACTACCTACAGTTTGAGGAATCATTATCAATTGCTGAAACCATCAATGACTATTGCATTACTATAAAACAAATAAAGATAAATAGACTTAGATAAATACAGCTGCAATTGAGGGACTTGAGTCTTCGCCGTTTTCAGGGTGGGTTACATCTGCTCCGAAAATTATGGTTGGTATGTCACTGACCAACGGTATTCTGCAGCTCACAGCATCAAGAAGTACAGTATTTCTACCTCCCATCTGCACCGAGGGCATGTGACCACTATTTAGTTATTGAATGCATTTATGACAAGTAACAGCAATGTTAACTTGAATACCCAAAAAATAAGGAGCATAATTGCTACAATATAACCAAGCCTTGTATTTGGCTAACAATTTCTAACTAGTACCTATTCTATTTATTAAAAAGCATGAGGTTCACAAGGCAATTATGAAGAAAAAACCAGATGTGTAATTGTCTAATGATTAATAGAAAATTGAAAACTTCAAAAGTTCAAACAATGGTTTAGTCAGGAATAGGTAGGTTTCTGAATGAGAAGCATACAAACCTTCACATTGATTTTCAGAGACACATTAGCTAAGTACTGTTTAGTGATTTTGAAGACATGCTTTGTCAGACAGCATTGTGAAATTAAGCCAAGGTCAGTTTCACAAATTCGCTTTAGATCACCTGAAAACAAAAAACATTTAAATGAATACTCTGCATTATAACTCGGAACATCTTCTGTATTATGTCAACTCAATCAAGCAAGTAGCACTCGGTGATTGATACCATACAACAAACGTAGAGGTATTATCCATTCGCATGGCTTACCATACAGAGACCCGTTATTGTCTGGCAATATTGCTAACAGAAGCTCCAATTCCTTTCCTTTAGTTTTGCTCGCTGACACATGGTAAACATGTTTCAAAGCTTTCTCCACCTGTTCAGGTTTGGCATTGTATATGGGGATAACAGGCTCTGGATTAAATTCCTACAAGAAAAGATTGTCAGGAAATTTCTTCCTATAAGACACAGACAAAAATGATAATAAAATAGATTGAGGATTACCATGCCAGAAACTTGACACATTTGAGCAAGCTCGTTACAAAAAGTGCGAGCAACACTATCTTGCACACTCCGTGAAAAATTTATGCATGCCCACCGGCTAACAGTCATTCCATTAATCATTTTCTGTCATTCAAGATTTAAGAGACAGATGTCAGTACTGTGAGCTATCACCAAGTTCTTAGCGTATGAAAGATTAGCAGATAGGTTGGAATAGATGAAATAAACCAAAGCTATATCAACAATAAGATTAAACCAGAGAATTGGCCGGCAACGGCTATTCTTCAGAACAGCCGAGGAACAGAGAAATGTAATACCAATATACATTACCTTGTTCATCATATTCCATTGACCAACTTGGGGTAAACAGTTCTTTTCTTTCCCACTTTCGTGATATTTAAGCTGCAATCAGAAGTGCTTTAAATCAATGAATAGTTGGGAAAAGGTAAACTAAATTTTAAGTAAATGTGATAAACCAGATCTTTAGAAGGAAAAGCACATTACCCAGGGGGCTGGAAGAATTCGCGCTTCAACAGAAGCTAGTTTTTCACTGATTTTAATTCCAAATTCCTTTGCATACGGATCTTGATCATAAGCATTTTGCTGAATGGTCTGCTTGTATGACCCCCACATAAAAATAAAATAAACAAATCGTTACTATTTATGAAGGTCCAACATTATCATGAACTAAAGAGAAAAAAAATACATCTGTGTGTAAAAGCCATAGTTAAATGTGTTTATCCTTTATCTATTCCAAGGTTCCATTTGTCACATCACATAAAAGCACAAGTTTTAAATCATTATGAGAACATTCCAAGTGCTACATTGTCATACACATGAAGGGTAGAAGTTTGCTGAGTACTTTTAGAATAAATAATGAAAACATGGTTAACTTAACGGCACTTCCCTTCCTAATTGTTCTGCAATCAAATAGTATAATTTTTAAAAATAGGCATGGGTGGGAAGTGGCTATTTTATGAAAGTTAACATTAAATTGTAGTGAAGCTTCCAAATTAAATACCCGTAAAATGTCATTTTCACGATCACGAGGTCTCTGGCAAGTAACTTTCAATAGAGCAGTAATTTGCTTCTCATTCAGTCTTTTTGTATAACGTTGCCCCTCAACAATTTTGCAGGCCTAGGGAACCAAAAGCAGATGACATTAAACATTGTGAGAATGTTGAATGACTAATTCAATTACCAGGAACTTTCCCCACCTCCATAGGTAAATAGTTGGCCTTCTTTTGGTTGCCCACTTGAAGGCAAGGAAGGTGAGTATATTGAATAGTGAAGCCATACATCTCTTGGAAGTATTCAACTACTGATTTCATAGTTGAGTTCTCATCAACAGGAAACCTAAAAAATACATCATTATTTAGTGAACTAACGGAAAATCACTATAACCTCGAACATTGCTAATAGGAAGAGACCAGGAAGAAAAACAACTTACACCAGTTCCCTTGTTGGTTGAGAAGTCAACCCTGAAACACGATATTTTCTTCTCACACTCCCTCTATGTGTTACTTCAACTTTAACTCCTCTAAGGGCTTTCTTAATCTGTTAGACGTCAAAAAGAAGCTCATTAAATTGATCAGCATTGAAAGAATAACAGATGAACTTAGCATGGTCTGTCACAGTACTAAGTACCTTAATGCGATCAGCATCTGACAATGGCCTTGACATCACATCTTTCCCTAGTAGCTGCCCAACAAATTCCACCACTGGAAGTGGCTCAATAAATGCAGCAGATGCCATATCTATAAAATGCAAGAACAGAATTAAGAGAAATATTAAAGTTATCATCCTATTTGATTCGAGCAAATGTTTTTGTTTTCATTTCAAGTTTATACCTCAAATTACAAAAAACTACACTTTATTTTCTGTTTTCTAAGATTTGTACAAAAAGAGAAAATAATTTTTCAAAGTAAAGAAGACATAAATTTTACTGCAATTAGACTACTTGTGTAATTGATATTTAATCAATATAAGCAATGTACCAATATTGAGGGAAAGTCCCATCTGAGTAGGCCTTATGCTCTGGTAAAATCCACACCATGACTCTAATCCCTCTCCAAGCCGTTGCGGTGTTCTAATATCAGGTGAAAAGAAGGACCTTCCAATTGGGCAATACCTTTAGAAAATGCAGTCATGGTAAGATAAACATGATTTTAAGCTTCACTTACTCATTAAATATATAATTTCTTGAATTTTTAAAGTTTATGATATTCCCTAGACCAAAACTACCTCTTAGTTGCCAGCTCTCTTAGTACAATATCCAGGATTTGAAGTGCCTCTTGGGGTGCATCAGCACGCTTACCAGCTAGGAACTGGCCCAAGTGATGCAAGTTTGCCCGAGCAACAAATTTGATCACCACCCTGTACTCTCTTTCCCTTCTGAAAAATGGTCAAGGTGTCAGTTGAAATTGAACCTACCCAAACACATAAACACTTTTCGGTTTTATCTGGTTACAGTACAAAAGGGGTGGTTGTGTTTGTTTGTGAATTGATAAGGGAGAGAGAAGAAAGGAAAAATATTAAAGTGATTATGATCAATAAATCCTTACTTGGGGCCATTAACTCCTTCCTCTTCATCTACAAGCTTAATCTTAAACTCTCTCCAAGCAAAGGGAAGCTGCCCTGCTGTGTACAGACTTTTTCTGCCATCATATGCTGGAAGTCTCATCCCCAAGTCAGACTCTTTATAGAGCCTCACCAGCTCTGCTATGATAGACCTGTTTACTGTTTTAGAAGACACTTCTGGGGTAATAGTAACCTTCAAAATAAAGCCAAACATAATGACATTAAATTAAAGCAAAAATTATAATAATAACAATAATAGGGAACAAAAGCCTCAAAGGAAAATTTTAAAAGTCTCATTAATGACACTACAAGAAAAGGACTGCAAAAGCGGAACCCCTATAAGAGGAAAATCACAGGATGAACTTAAATGCATGCTGCCATAGAGGGCCCAATAGTTGTGCACTCAGAAAATCCAATTTAATTGCCTTATCAGTATAGTGATATATATTCCAAGGAAAGGATCTTACAGCATATTGGTTCAAGTCCTTGTCTGGTAACTCTGCAAAGAAGTGGTTAGCCTTCACAATGCATTTTGTCCCAACTTGTCCATATCCAGGCCTACGAGCAAAGCTCAAAGACTTGCTTGAAGTGGGAAAACCCATATCAGAGATGAAATCATTTTCAACATTCCCATTTGCACTACTTGTAAGTGTTGCAGTGCATGGTCTGCATCTAGGCCTCATCATAACATCTCCTTGATCGGGTTTTCTGCCACCTCTCCCCCTTCTTCTTCCCTTGTTCTTTGAGTGGGGCAAAGCTTGGCTTTCGTTTTCTAGTGGTGGTGGACCTTTGCCATTTTGGGGAGCTTTGGTTGTCTTCTTGGCTGGATTCATAGGATTCTGCAAATGGGGTTTGATCACAAGGTGTCGCTCCGAGCTTTCTTTCATCTGCCTCACTGGCATGTTGGCCTTGTTGATGAGTACTTACTCTCTCCAGATGTACAAACAACAATAGTACAACAAACTTGTCGAAGGTGACAAGCTTCACAGAAAACCAATTTCACACTCTTTTAGCTTTTGCTTGTCATATCTGCCAAACAGTACCAATTGCTTCAGATAAGAATGCATATACAAAGATGGAAAATGTAATTATTACGTTGGTAATTACTGTGCATTAACGAGAACGATCAATGGCTTGATTTGATGTATGAAATCAGAAGAAGAAAATTAGCAAGTGTGAATCTGAAAACTGGCATTGTAAGGTATCATTGTATAACAATACAAGCATTACCATTCTTTTGCAAAACTGAAAATTCATTTTTCACCCTTACTTCCAAAGCAAATCCAAAAATGGTCATGGTAGTAGAAACATACACCTATAAAGGGCCATAGAGCAAAATAAGGTAAACAAAAGTAAATTTCGACAACAACATCTTCTCGCCCTTGCTTAAAGTTGAAAACGCCAGAAGACAAGGAAATCTCAGTGCAAATTTGCAGCACAAAACATTAACTGTACAACACGAAATAACACAAAGAGCAAAAGACAAAAGAAAAAATAAGCACGATCGTTCAGTGAGGAAAGCCAATGACAACTATGAGCAAGGAATAGAAGAGTCAATAATAAAACGTGATTAGACGTGTGAGAAACTCGGAAAATGGAAATAACCAGAAGACAAAACCAGTTCTTACAGGCTTGTCCCCTGCCGAAAACTGAAAATTACCAAGAGAAAGCACATGTACAGCCACGCAACCATACTTTTAAAAAAAAGACAACATAACAATGCATGGATTGTGAAGACAAAGTTGAAACATTCACTACAGAGGACTATATTGAAATTGATAAAAAGGAAAAGAAACAACCAGCACAAAACAAAATCACTGTGCCAAATATTTTCACCAAGAAAATAAAGAGAGAGAAAAACAATGTTGCTTTAGAGCAAAATGTTTATCCATTAAAAGCCTTGTAGTTGAACAAACTCAAAACAAAACTGAAACCCACCAAGCACAAGTGACACTGAGCATGAAAATGAAGAAGCAAAAAAAAGAAAAAATGAGTAAAAGAACGGAACTTGAACTCACCCTCTTTCAACAGGAGGGCTTGTGAAACATGGGTAGTAAGCTAGACATGAACGGAAGCAAGGAGGGGTAGAAACAGTAGAAGGGTGTGTTGGTGGAAGCAAGAGATTCACAATTTTGAAAGAGAAAGAACAAAGGAAAGGGAAGGTGGGTAAGAAGTAGCGTTGATGATGATTATGATGATCTTATACACGCATGCAAAGCGCTTTTTGTTCTTTCTTTATCACGTGTAAAAGGCTTTCCCTGCCTCTTTGCTTTTACTTCTCTCTCTCCTATCAGTTTCGGCAGCCTCGGGTTCATCCTCTATATGATATTACTATTTTTCAATAAATAATTAAGTCTGTTAAATCTGTGTTTTAAGTTTGAAATTTATAATTATCAAAGAGTTGTAATCTCAGCTTCAAAATAATTCAAATTTATTTTCTCCACGTATTAATAACAATAATAAATATGTCATTATTAAAAATAATTTTATTGAAATAATTCATTATCTTAATAAATACTTCCTAGGTTTTCTCTTAATGATAGGTTTTTAATTCTAAGCGTTGATAAAGTTTAAAATTGCATTAATTATTTTTTACTAATTATGAAGATTTTCAACTAATTGTTTTTCTGTCAGTGTCTCCAAATTACATTACTTTAATACTTTTAATATATTTTAAGATATCAAAATCATTCTAAATCAGAAGGAGAGGAATAACAATACAAAAATCAATAAAAGAATTTAAATTCACTAATTATATCTTCACTTTTGAAAAATTCAAATAAAAATGATAAAATACTCCTTTATGACAAACTTATCGTCATGGAGAAATATTTTATTTACCCTATTTATTTGGAAAAAAAATAGTTTACTATAAATATAGAAAATAAGTTTTTTTATATAAAAAATAAAATAAGTATCATTTTATTATAAAAATAAAAATACGTTATTTTGATATTTTTTTAAATATTATTAAAAAATATAAAAGTTAATATTTTCATTAGTTTGTATATTCAAATTTTAATCGTCACGTGTTAGGAACTACAATAAGTATATTGTTTTTATTCGTTAAAAACATAAGCATATATCTTTAGTGTATATATATATATATATATATATATATATATATATATATATATATAGTAATAGAGGATTATAAAATCGATGATACAAGGAAGAAGAAGAATAATTTGAAGTTGCAGTGCTCTTTCTTCTCTTGCAGGCTTAACTTATCGGATATTTGTGTGTGAGCTTCTTTCTTTATTTTTATTTTGGTGGTGAATGTTTTCTCTACTCCCAATGTGGTTGTTGTCCCAAACCAAAACTCATTTTCGGTTTGTGAAGGCTTCGGAACGGTCCATTCAATGGCTTGCTTAGCTTTGGGCGAGTGGGACCCACGCTTTGTTATGTTGTGTTGTGGGGCTGGTCTGATTCAGTACTTGAGGGTCTACCACATTTGGTTGTTGACTAGGGAGGGGCCCAAGAGATCTACACTGATGATGACTTTGGTTTCAGATCATGTCATGATGATAATAGTTGGTGTTGTTGGGTGGGGTACCCACTGCCTACGTGGCTTCTTCACTACAAGTAGCTTTCTTTCATCAAAAATCCACTTCATTACAATTTGGAACTTCATCTGCCTTTTGACTCTTATGTCCCATGATTTATAATTATATGAAGAGTATATCACACCATATTATTACTACTAGGTAGGTGTTAACGATGAAACTTTGCACTCAACCTAACTGCTACTAGATATTCTTGTTGGAAAAATGATAACTCATTGAGAATATAAATGATAAAAAAAGTTATATATTTTAAAAAAATAAGCATATATTATGATTGTAACACTCTACAAAATTAAAGTTTCTACTATGACAGCTAAAGTATTATCATCATGTGTATCTCACAGTATTCCATAGTTAACATATATCAAAATTTCATAATAAAGCTAAACTGAAATTTCAAAACATATTTACAATATCATATATAAGTTTTTTCAAAATAATGCACTATTCCTAACAGTATCCTTCAACCTAGATGATCTCCCAAAGATCCATCTACAGCACCATCTGCTCCCGTGTCAAGACACGATCATCACAGATAGAAAAATCAAACACAATACAACCAAAGAAAAGGGTAAGCTAAGCAAATTTTAACAAATAAAAAAACATTCAATTTCATGTATCATCACAATAAAAGAATCTAACACACTACAACATGACTCTACTTCCGAAAGACTCGTGCATTGAATAGACCCCGAGATATGTACCTGTCATACATCTCCAAACTGTGAATCCACACAGCCCCCACACAAATGAATCATCAATCATGTATGATAGGGTTAGTCCCCCTGAGACTTTTCTGACCAGCTATATTTCAAGCTGCAGTCACCCAGTTCAGACCTCCTTCGACTCTCACCACCTAGTAATGATCATCTATTTGATTCCTATTACTAGTAGAGTC
>Ga0209700_109259_pt1 | contig 11640 bp, 9 predicted proteins | sample SiratroredBW_FD_187528 | JGI IMG/M metagenome (GOLD analysis project Ga0209700, IMG submission 187528) | Root nodule microbial communities of legume samples collected from California, USA - Siratro red BW (SPAdes) (version 2) | ecosystem: Host-associated > Plants > Roots > Nodule | place: USA...
GTAAGAAGTAAAAGGGGTGGTGGAGGGTATAATGGGATATGAAATATTTTAAAAAGGGTTAAATGGTAAATTTGCCTAGAATATGGAGGTGCAGGAAGATGATATGGAGGTGCAGGAAGAAGCAGTCCATGTTCCACTCCCATTCCCATTCTGCTAATTTTGTCTCCTAAGCCCACTTAATTGGTCTTTCGGCCCCCAATAGATTATTGTTTGTTTTTGACTTGGGCGGCTTACTCCTGCACCACATGGTTTCAAGCTACACCCCTATAAAGTGGGGAAATAATAAAATTACCCTTAGTTAGATTTATGAAATAAATCTTATCTTTTTTTTTTTTTATCCTCACTTCATCTTCTTCATTCACCTCCATTGGTCTTCTTGAGTTTGTGTATGCGAATAGGTAGTGAACACTTTTGCACTGTCAAGAATCACCACTATCCTGTTGTCATACTGTTACGAAAACAATTATATTAAATATCATTAATTACATAAAATTAATTATAATTGTTTTTAAAACAAAATAATTATATTTTATAAATTTTCCAAATAAGACGTAGAAGAAAATAAAATAATCGATTAATTTATGTAACAAATAATCAAAATAAAAAATTAACATTCTGGATCAAAAGTAAAAGAAAGAACTTCCTCACTATAGAAAAGAAAATTTAAATTTAGAAACAAATTTATTTTTAATTACTAGTGACTAATTTAAAATCTATTAGGAGTATTAAGTAATTGGAATTTAAAATCTATTAGGAGTATTAAGTAATTGGATACAGGTGTCTTTTTATATAACTTACACACCAGTATTATCTATAACAGCATACTTTTGCACATTTCAATAATAGATTTATTTTCTTTTTTCTTTTTCTTTGTTTACCTAACATGGTATGATAAGTTAAGTTTTTCTTTTTCTTCATAGTTTTCATTTCTATTTTTGTTGCATCTCAAAGTATCTTTCATCTACTCTATCATCTTAATTTCTTCAACATTTTATTGTTTTGATTTAAATTAAGCTCATAAAATCCTGAAGGAAATCAAGTTCTATTGCAAGATGTTCAAGAATATAGTCGTCAATTCGTTCAACAAGATCAACTAATCATGATATGACTTCTTTTTTCCATAACCAAACCTCTCCTAACTAAGATGGTTGACCTCTTCTACGCTTTACACACCAGAGCAAAGATCAAGAAGTTAAAAATCCAGTTGAAAACATAAAACGATCATGGAATATCTCATGGATATCAAGAAAAAACCATTGATTTTTTAACCGCAATTGGAGCCCTTATATCTTTAGAGGATCATATTGAGGTCATTTTTTATGGTTTTTATGATGATTACAATCCATTCATCACTGTTGTTACTTCACAATTGGATCCTTACACAATTAAAGATCTTGAAGCTCTCCTTTTAGTACAGGAAGAACTGTTTGATAAGTACAAACTTGCTGCTAGTTCGATACTTCAAGCTAATATTGTTTTTGCACCGTATGTTACAGGAAATCATTTTAATAAAAAAAAGTTTCACTCTAATTCTTCTCGTGGTGCAAGATTTCGTGGTTCTCATAATTCTCAACAATCTAGTAGAATTTCAGTTTCAAGAAACAACAATGGCAATTCATATAATGCTTCATCTAATTCTTGGACACCTGACAGACCACAATGCCAAACATGTGACAAAGCAAGACATACTACTGTCAACTGTTGGCATAGGTATGATCAAACAAATAATTCACAATTCAAGCTAACGTTTTGCAATTTTCTTCCACAACAAATTATCAAAATGACTCCTCATTCTGTGGAATTCCATCAACTCTAGAGGAACCACTGTGGTATCCAGACAGTGGTGCAACTCATCATATCATGAATGATTCCAATCATTTCACCACAAAACATCAATATCAAGGGAATGAAGTTGTCAAGATAGGAAATGGTGCAGGTATGCCCATCAAACACATTTTGGTTCTGCTACTTATGCCTTATCCAACTCTAATGATACAATTGTTTTAAAAAATCTTCTTCAAGTTTCCCATATAAACAAAAATCTCATCAGTGTTTCTCAATTTACAAAAGATAATCATGTTTATTTTTAGTTTTATCCTGATGTTTGTTATGTGAAAAACTAGGAAACCAAACGGATTATTCTTCAGAAAATAAAATTAAAGACAGATTATATGTGTTTCTTACATTGCATTCCTACTCTCAATACTGTGTAAATACTACTACTGTTGATACTAATACAGAACAATCTGATTTACATATGTGTACATTCAAGATTTGGACATTCTATTTATGACACTGTTCAACACATTTTAAATCAATGCAATATATTTTGTTCTAAAATCCAAACAATTTTATATTTTGTCTTTTGCATACTAAGTCTTAAGCACATACTGTTTTTCTAATATTAAATTATTTTTAGAAAGTCAAACTAGTTGTAAACTTCTAAATGTGCAAACCGATAATACCAAGGAGTTTATTGCCTTAACAAATTATTTTCAAGAGAATGAAATCAAACACCATTTAACTAAAATGGAGCAATTGAAAGAAAACATAGACATATAACTAAAATGGGTCTAACTATTCTTGCTGCTGTTTCTCTTCCTATAAAATTTTGGGCTGAAGCATTTATCAATGTTGTATATGTCATAAATGTTATGCCTACTACTGTTTTAAATAAGAAAAATCCTTATAAAATGTTGTTTAATGAAAAACCTGATTACACAAAATTTCTGTGTTTGGTTGTGCTTGTTATCCTCTCTTCGAGACCTTACAATAACTCTTGTTGTCTATTTTCAGGATACAATCTCAAAAACAAAGGTTATATATGTTTTTCTGCTGAAAGAAAAACTTACATATCTAGGCATGTAGTTTTCAATGAACAAGTTTTTCCTTACTCTAAGACAAATAATCCTTTTCAAACCTATAATTCTGCTCTTCAATCCAGTATTACTAACACAATGTCGTTAACTATTTTACAATCTGTTAATAAATCTTGTGAACAATCTAATTCTGGTAATATTATTGCATCTCATGACTTATCTCAAAGCATACCATTATCTTCTGATATTTTATATTCTTCTGTTTCTTAATCAAATCACAATGATCATCAAAATAATCCTTCCAATATGAATGTTCATTCTATTATAACTAGGGTGTGTAAACCCAAGCTCTATACCACTATCACTTTTATGAATGTGTCTGAGTCATCATCTGTTAAGGAACTTATGTCTTCGCCTAACTAGTTTTCAGCTATGCAACAAGAATATGACGCTCTTGTTCTCAATCATACCTGGACTCTCACTGCTCTTCTACATGGTGCAACAATGATTGGATGTAAGTGGATTTTTAAATGCTCTTCCACATGGTGCAACAATGATTGGATGTAAGTGGACTTTTAAAAATAAATACAATGCAAATGACAACTTTCAGAAACACAAAGCATGCTGGTGGCAAAAGGATTCAACTAAACAGAAGGCTTGGATTATACAAATACTCGAGCCCTGTCGTAAAACCTACTACTATATGTCTTATCCTTTCTCATGTTGTTTCTTCTCAGTGGCAAATTAAACAGGTGGATATCAACAATGCTTTTCTCAAGGGTGACCTACAAGAAAATGTCTATATGCACCAACCTCCTGACGTTCATCTTGTTTGTAAGCTTCACAAAGCCATTTATGGCTTAAAGCAAACTCCAAGGTCTTGGTTTCAAGAGTTAAGTACAACCTTGCATTCTATAGGTTTTAACTCCACTAAAAGTGATGTCTCTTTATTTGTTAAATTCTGGGATAACTCCTCTTTGTTTGTCTTGGTTTATGTTGATGATATAATCATCACTTGATCATCTCCTCATCATATAAATACTTTAATTTCTATGTTAAGGGCAAAATTTCCTCTGAAAGATTTAGTACAACATTATTTTCTGGGTATTGAAGCTTCAACTACCACAGATGGCAGTCTTCATCTGTCTCAAACTCGTTATATTTGTGACCTCCTTAAAACGCACCAACGTGTTTTAGTCCAATCCTCAACCAACGCCAATGATCTCCAACTTAAGGTTAACAAGAAATGCTTCCTTTGTTGTTCAAGATCCGAAATTGTACAGATCGGTCGTTGATGCTCTGCAATATATGCTTATCACTAGACCTGAATTGTCCTTTGCTATCAATAAAGTTTGTCAATTTATGTATTCTTCACAAGAACACCACTGGCATGCTATCAAGTGTATACTATGATACTTTGTAGGGACTATTCATCATGGGTTACTCATTCAACACAACAATCAACCTCAACCTTCCATTATTGCCTTTAGTGATGCTGACTGGGGACATTTCTTGGTCAACGACTAGGTACTGTGTTTATTATGGATCTAACATCATTTCTTGGTCATCTCACAAGCAGAAAATTGTCTCTTGAAGCAGCACTGAAGCTGAGTACAAAAAGCATTGCTACATCTCTGGCTAAATCATTTGGCGCACTTCTCTGGTGCATGAGCTTCATATTCCCACAACCATCCCGAAGATATACTCGGATAACTTAAGTACAGTTCTCCTTTCTGCAAATCCAATTATGCATTCCAAAACAAAGTATTTTGAATTGGATATTCATTTTGTCCATAACTTTTTTCAACAAAAACGGGTTCAACTGGTTCATCTTCCCTCTCAATTTCAAGTGGCAGATTTATTGACTAAACCTATTTGGGTCTATCTTTTCAAAAAATAAGAACTAAACTTGTGGTTGTCACTAATCCAACCAAAAGTTTAAGAGTATTAAGTATGGGTTATTGGTGTCTTTTTATATAGCTTTGTGAGTATTATATAAGCAAAAATTGCACACTTTTGCACATTTCAATAATAGATTCATTCTCTTCTATCTCTTACTTTGTTTACCTAACAAAATGTAATAATAACGAGTAACTAAAACAACTTTTGGTAGTTAACCTTAAATTCTAATTTAGATTCTGATTTAGAAATCAATTTAGTTACCATCAAACAAAAACCAATTCAGATAGCAAATACATAAAAACTAATTTAACCACCAAATTACTAATTATATCAAACCTATTTTAGCAACTAATTTTATTGAAGCCAATTTAACAAACAAATATATAAAAACTCAATTAGTGACCAAATACAAAAAAAAATCATTATTTTCATATCTAAATAATGATAATATTATACTTAAAAAACTATTTTTATTTTTGGATGAAGTCATATTAAAAAAAAGATTGATATTTTTAAAAATAAAATTTCATATAAAAAATAAATATATTTTCATGATTTTTTGTTTGTGTGTAGTAAATTTATTTTTTTAAAAAATATAAAAACTAAAATTAATAAAATTCAAATAAAAATGATAAAGTAATAAAAAATTATCTACTAATTATTTTATTTATTTTATACAATTTTTTTATTTCTGTGTATTTCCATTTAAATAAAAAACTTCAAACAATTTATTAATTTCATGAAGTGATGAAACCTTTTAAACTTCACTTTGGAAGCCATATGTATAAGTGAATAACTATCTAAATATTTTTCCAAAAAGTTAGAAGGAAAGAAATTTAATTTACCACTTAATATTCATGTTATGAAGAAATTATAACCTTCATATATTCTAAAGTACAAGAACAATTTGAAGAGCAAAACTCTTAATTGGTTTATATTTTGTGTAAGAGAATTTTATGATGACGGACAATCTTAGGAGCATCCATTACCAATCATTCAAGTATACTACAAATAATATCATCACAGGAAAACCAATATTATTTGCCAACCTGATAGTTTCTTTTGTACTCTGTTACATAAATTTAATTCATCAAACTGATGTCATAAAGTTTGATATTGGCCTCCAAATTTACATTGAAGCTACTTTTTCACATGCATCTAATATAATACATTTATGTTAGATATCCAGTGTGAGTCTAAGTCTCATATTGAATAGAAATGAGAAAATTAAGCAACATATAAGAAAGAAGACCTACAAACCCAGTGCCTTGCCTTAAGGTTTTGAGTTGAAGGTGGTGTCATTCTCTTCTGTGTTGGCTCTTGTCTCATTCTTGTTTGTCTCTTATGTGTTCCCCCCTCAGATTTTTCCAACAAGTGGTATCAGAATAGATGGTTTATAAGTGGTATGGAAAGTCTTCCTGATGGAGGTCATTCCCTTGTGTTAGTCTGACTCTGTCCAAAAGAGAGCAAGATATAGGTCTTCTTCCTTGTAAGAAGCACCATATGTGCACATAAGAAAATTAGACAAGAGAAGATAAAAACGTGTCCTTAAAGTTTGGTGGCATGAATTGACAATTAATGGTATCCATCTATTTTCTTTAAAAAGTTTCTCAACATTTACAATTTTGATTTGAAGCTCATCTCTTTCTTTCTTAACTACTTCCATATCTTTTCTAAATTCATCAAGTTGTTGACTTTATATCCACCCATTTGATGAAGAAGATGAGAGACGGTAGTAAGAGCTACCTCCAATCATAGTATATTCCATTCCAAGATCATATATGTTCTCATTTTTGGTTCTAGCTACATCACACCAGACATCTACCTCATTTGGCAGAGAAATTCCTTGTGCGGATGAATTGTGTTAGTATGTCATTGACAAAGTATATGGGCAAAGTATAAACATTTTTTTTGGGCCCCAAGTGATGCAAATATTGATTTTGTATTAGGTTATTTCTATCATAAACCTATAAATAACAATATTAGAATTAATAAGATTAGCAAGGGAAAAATTGTACAATACTTACATATGCCAAAATGGAAATTTGGATGCAATTCTCCTATCAATATCAATTCTACTTATATATAGAATAAATGCTTCCAAATATTACACAAAGTGTCTATAATTGTATACATTCTTATATACATTAAAATTATTAATAAAATAAATAAACAAGATATAAAATTAAATTACTTACTCAATATATGACTGAACTTTATTACAATTATGCAGGACATGTCGACGCGACAACTAATTCTTTCTTTAACGACTCTTACACCATTCCTGGTGGACGACCAACATGATTGAAAATTGATAGAGTTTTTTTGACTCGTATTGTTTTGACCTCCAAAATCATTTCGACCAACTTTAGTTCTCATTGATTGGACATGTGACTCAAAATAATATGAACATATATGAGAAGTCTCCAAACTTAAGTATGCCTCATAAATAGATCCCTCGACATGAGATTTGTTTTTAACCATTCGTTTCAACATATTCAAGTACCAATTCAAAATCATATTATTAGCTACTAAACTCTTAAATAAGATATAAAATTGTGTATATTATATAAACTAAACAATTACCTTTCAGATGAATACATCCATCGGTATTGAATAGGACCTCCTACTCTTACTTCATAAGGTAAATGAATAGGCATATGCTTCATGTAATTGAAAAATCCAGGTGAAAATATTTGTTGCAACTTACATGTTATAATGATGATATTATTTTCCATTAATAAAAAAATCATCCACTCTCAAAATTGTTGAGCACAACTCCTTAAAAAACTTAATTTGGCTATAGGATTCCACACTTGATATGGAAGTGCATAAAAAATAATAGGTAATAACATCTCCATTAAAATGTGACAATCGTGACTTTCATTCCAAAAAACTTCCTCTAATCTAGGTTTACATATTTATGCAAATTTGAGGCATACCCATATGAGATTTTCAACTCACTTATCCATTTGTAAACATTTTTTTGTTCATTGGACAAAACAAACTTTGCTTTAAGCTTTAAGACTTTTCCACTAGGTTGAACCTGTAGTTCTAGTTCTCTTCACTTACAATACTCCTTGAAGTCCATTCTTACCTTAACATTATCTTTGCTCTTATGTTTTATATCCATAATTGTGTTAAAGACATTACCAAACACATTTTTCTCTAAATGCATTACATCAATATTATATGTCTTATCAAATTGGTTTTCCAATAAGGCAACTCCCAAAAGATGATTTATTTTGTCCAAGTATGAGATTCACCATGTCCATCAGATACACAAGGACTAACAATTATTTTAGAAAAAAAATTGTTGTAATAATTCATTCCCAGTCAAAAAGTATGGAGATTGAGATTTTTCAATTTGATTTTTGTAAAATGCATCATTATTTCTTTTGAATGAATGGTGCATAGGTAAAAATTGACAATGGGAATCAAACCAAGAAAATTTCTCACCCATTTTCAATCTAAAAGTCTTTGATTGATTCATACAATATAGACATGTTAATCTCCTTGATGTACTTCAACCTGACAACATTTCTTATGTAGGAAAATCATTAATAGTTCACATAATAATTATCATATGTCAACACTCCATTCCATAATTGTTTTAACTCATCAATTAATGTTTTCAAATACACATCTATTTTATCTTTTTGATTATGTGGCCTAAGGATAATCAATGTCAAAAAACATAAAAGGAGTCATCATGCATAGTTCTAGAGAACTGGAGAAAGATTGTAAGAAGTGATAATTATTGGCCATCAAGAATAAAGTTAAGGTGAAGTTGAATTATTAAAAGGTGAAAAACCATAAGAACATAAAGTTAGCCTTACATTTCTTAGTTCGGCTACAAATTCAAGATACATTTTACCAAAATGTTTCCAAGCTTCACCATCAGATGTATAACACAACACCCCAACTTCTTATCTATTTTCATCATGCTTACCTCATATGTGGAGTAGAACTAATGGAGGAATATAATCTCTTAAGCATAGGAATGAGAGGTAAATAATGCATTATCTTAATAGGAACCTCTTTGTATTTACCTCTGCCAACACCTCGTATAGGAAAACATGGTTTATGAAAAAATTTGTATTCTTTTAACTACAATTCTTAACATACAACCATCAACACAAAAATCATTTTTTTTCTTTTGCAATTAAACCAAGTCCTGAGACTAATTTTTTGGGCCCTATAGAAATTTTTAAGAATAAGATTACCAGTAGGATGCGTATCTTTTATAAGAGCTAATGTTTGATCACAAAATCTTTAAGACATGTTTTTCTCTGATTTAATTGTCAAAAATCTAACAATAAAAAATAATTCATTGTGGTTATTACATCCAGGCCATAATGGTTTTGGGGCCACATCTAATAGTTCATAAAACTTTTAGGCTTCTATATTTCATCTATTGAGGTATATTGTGTACTTGAAATCTTTGGACTAATATCTATACATATATTTGATCACTTTCTTCATGACATGTCCAATGCCAATATTTACGAGTGAATCATTTCTTATAAAAATAAACTTTAACTTTTTTAAAATAGAAAAACTTTAGATTTTTGCACTTAGAACAATGACATCTTATTTTTTTATTTGACAAATTTATTTTTTGAATGGATACAAACTTATCTACTCTTTTAAAAATACATCATTATATTCCTCTCTATTAGACATTAATATATTATACCTTCAACTTAGATTTTAACGAATATCGATAGTCTATCATATAACACAATACATCATTCAACTAAAATAATTATAATTTGTTATTGCTTAATCTATTTGAGAACAGGAAATTATATTCCCTATACCATGCACATAAAGAAAATCATTGAAGAAAATCCAACGATGAAAATAATAATAAAAAAAAGCCTAAACCTTTTTCTTTGCCTAAAGGAGGTTCCAACCGGTACATGTTTGAGAATAAAAAAGTTGTTTGCAAATAACATATAAAAAATATTATTTTGTTATAATTATGAAAAATATTAACCATTATAATAAAATATTTATAAAAAATACTTAGCAGGAAAAAAATAGAATATTCACATGAAATAAGAATTAAAATTTTAATATTGAAGAACAAGTACATGAACTTAATATGTTCATCATGCATTGACATTATCATTGAACTAATCTGTGTTAGCATAGTTGTATTTTATTTATTGAAGTGAGTAACAGGAAGCAATATTATTTTTTAACAAATGTAGAACTTTTAATTAGCACTAAACTCACATGTCTAGTTAATGAAATCTTTTAATTAAATAATAATAAATTTATATGGTCATATGGGTAGCTATGATTCTAAATGTCAAGCTTTATTGTTCAATATACTAGAATTTACAATATTAAAAACAGAAGAGAAACTTTTCTGGAACCAAAGGAGGCAGCACACTTATATCTTATCCATCTATTATCTCAGATTTTGATCAAACTTGTACAAAATAAAAAATGTTGGTGAATGAGCATGAAAGGGGATGTAAAATCCCCTAACCTAGTAGCGAGAAAAAACAAAAGAATTTCCAATGGTTGCAATATCCTTACATAATAATGTAAATATTAGAACTATGGTTAATATGAAAATTAATCTAAAAATGTTAAATTTGAATCTATAACAACATTAACACATCACGCGTCGAATTTTCAAACTTATAAATGACATAACTGAAGCTTTTGACTTGGAAAGATCTAGTCTCTGTACAACCCTGAATGAAAAAAAATATTTGTTCTATCATAATTGTGTTTAGTAATGTCTTGAACAAATGAAAATGCAACAGTGGTTGAAAGAAGAGATAATACATCAACTCTTTCTTTTTCTTCAATCACGTTGTTTACTCCAGAATTCTTCAAAATGATTTCCATCTATCCATTTACTATAGACCAAATTTGAAAACTTAACTATTTTGTCTTCCTTTGATAAATCAAATTAAAACTATTGGGTGCATAAACATCTCCACTTTCATAAAAGTAACATGAGATGATAGAATGAAAAAAAGAAGATAGTGAAAGATTTATCTTTTAATATTTATTATATTCAGTCCAATTAATGCATGTCAAGTACAATCATACATTTAATATTAAATCAAATACTTACCTGGAATTGAAGATGATGCCATTGTAGTTATTGATCAAAGAAGATTGAATTCCTCTTAATGTAATTGAGTAAGTACAGATCTTGAGAAAACACAACAGAGAAGAAAGAAAAGAGCATAGAAGGGTGTTTACGATGTTAAACCAGGAGAATTAGGCAACGTACAAAATACTGTTCTATTTTTCTCTTTAATAGGATAGAGAAAAACTAATATCTGGTTAACCGTAGGGACCATTCTTTATTAATATAATTAACATAGGACTAAGCCCACCTATTATCAGTCTGTCCATATCACATAATATTCACATTCCATAATCCATAATAATACTTTAATAAATCTGGATCAATTATTTTAATTTATGTATGTCCACAAGGATTAATTTATCCAACATTCTCCCACTTGGACAACATAAATTAAATCACAATAACAATCAGTTATCCAGATCAATTCACAATATGTGGCCACAACAAAATGACAAAGTATATTCAATCACAAGGTCCAACAAAATAGTAAGTATCTCATCACTGCAGAAAATCATACTCGAAGGAGTAATAACATCATACAGAAACAAAACACCTACATCACAATGACTTTTATGAATGTGAAATATTTATACACATGTCCCAATCATCCGCCCCAGATGCTATATATAAGATCAAAACAATCTTACCACAATAACAATTTGAGACTAGGTCCAAAACGTCTCAAAATTATGTCATAACATTAATTGCGCAAATCAAAATAAACAAAATATGGCAATACAAAATACTTGTCGTCACAACAATAAATGATTATCGTCAATCATTTCAATAATACGA
>Ga0209700_109260_pt1 | contig 11639 bp, 8 predicted proteins | sample SiratroredBW_FD_187528 | JGI IMG/M metagenome (GOLD analysis project Ga0209700, IMG submission 187528) | Root nodule microbial communities of legume samples collected from California, USA - Siratro red BW (SPAdes) (version 2) | ecosystem: Host-associated > Plants > Roots > Nodule | place: USA...
GGCGTCGTAGGGTGCTGATACCTTCCCTACACGTAACCGACTCCCGAACCTTAATCTGTTTTTGCAGACTTATTTTTGGTTTTTCTATAGTTTTCCATAATAAACTATGGTGGCGACTCCCCTGTTTTTAAATCAAATTATTTTTTTGTTCGCCATTCCCCGTCGTGATCCCGGTTACGACAGTTATCTTTAAAACAAGAAGGTTTATGAGCAAAGGGGAGTCAAGCAAGATGGAAATCAGGAAGAAAAAGCTCATGGGAAAGGATGTTAGGATGTAACCTAGGTCAATCACTCCTAATCTTTCTAACTCTATCACTAATAGTAATATTGTGAATTGCAATAGGAGGTTTAAGAGGCTTGACGACAATGAAAGTGGCATTGAGGAACCTAGGATATGGGGGATTCTGAAGGAAATAGGCGTGGTGTGCCAAGAGAGTAAGGAGAGTATACTTAAGAAATTTGCAAAAATGAAAGAGAGAGATAGTAAGCTCATGGAGAGTGGGTCCTATGAGGAGGGTCTAGGTCCTAAATGAAGGTAGTAACCATAAATATTAGGGGTCTTGGGGTGGAGGTGAAATGGAAATACCTCTGTGAGCTTAGGACCACTGAAAAACCTAGTGTAATGTGTGTGTAGGAAACAACTAAAAATTATTCGTAAGTCTAAGTAGTACATTCTTTGGGGCAATAATGATGTTAGTTGGGTACATAGAGGGGTCGATAAAGAAGATGGGGTATTTTAACTATATGGGACTGTCAATCATTTAAGTGCTTAAAGTTTGTGGAGGAGAAATGTTTTATATTGATTGAAGGGGAGTATAGGTGTGGGGGGTTGGGAATGGTGTTTATGTAGCTATTTTGACTATATATGACCCTTGCTCTAATGCTGATAAGTTTACCCTATGGATCAAAATAGAAAAAATAAATCGAACCATAATTGTCCAGTTTGGTGTGTGTTAGGGGACTTCAAATTAGTTAGGAGTGAGCACGAAAGAAGAGGGATTACGAGGAATTTATCACAGAAGATAGAAACAACTAAGTCTAATGAGTTTATTGAGAGGTGTGAGTTGTTTGACATACCAGTTGTGGGGACGAAATACACTTGGTATTGTCCTAATGGGTTAGCTAAAAGCAGACTTATCCTAGTGTCAGAAGCATGGTTGCAACATTGGCATGATTCTAACCAATATATCCTAAATAGACAAGTGTTTGACCATTGTGCAGTGATGGTTAAGAACAACACTATTGATTTGGGGCCTAAACCATTTAAAACATTCGATTTGTGGCAGTAGGTAGATGGTTTTAAGGATGTGGTTAAAAATACCTGGGACACCTCAAATGGGGATAGGAACAGACTAAAAGACATGAAAGAAAAGTTTAAGGTACTGAAAACAGGACTTAAAAAGTGAAACTTAGAGGTTTTCAATAAGACAAAAGTTAGGAGACAAGAGCTGGTGAGCGAGACTGGTGACATCGACAGAAGAGATGATGAGGGCCCTCTGGAGGAGGAACTAAGAAAGAGATGAATGATATTGTTGATTGAACTAAAAAGTATGGACGAGAAGGAGTTGGCAATGGTTAAACAAAAATCCTGTGTGCAATGGGTACAAGAGGGGGATACTAATTCTAAGTACTTTCACAACACAATTAGATTGAGGAGGATGAGTAACGATCTAGGTGTCTTAAAATTGATGGGGTATGGTGTGAGGATTCGTTCATAGTGAAAGTTCATGTCAAAGATTATTTTGTGGAAAGGTTTGTTACCCAGTCAAGGCCTAGGATTAATATTAATGGCGTTCGATTTAGATCCCTTTCTACGGGAGAAAATGACTTTTTGTGTGGGACATTCACAGAGCAGGAAATTGTAGAAGTGGTAAGCTAGTGCATGGTGATAAGAGTCCTGGGCCAGATTGATTTAATTTTTACTTCATAAACAATTATTGGGAAGTGATCAGGCAGGACGTAGTTAGGGCTTTACTATACTTTTAGAACTCTGGCTTCATTTCTAGGGGATGTAATGCATCTTTTATCGCTCTGGTCCCTAAGAGAGAAGCCCTAACTTGCTTGAACGAATAACATACCTATCTTGTTAGTGAATTGTGAGTATAAAATATTATCTAAACTTCTGGAAAATAGGCTCAAACACGTGCTACTAAGTATTATTGATATCCACCAATCAACATTCCTCAGTGGTAGGGGCTTGCTTGACAGTGTCATGATCCCCAATGAAATAGTATAGTAGATTACATAAAGAAGGAAAATAATAGAGGTGTGATAGTTAAGATGGACTTTGAAAGAGCATATGGTTATCAAGATAAGTGGGTAAAATGGGTCAAAGTGTGTATAAAATCTGCTATGATCTCTGTCTTTGTTAATGGGAGTCTTATAGAGGAATTTAAGCCGTGAAGGGGACTAAGGCAAGGTAACCCCTTGGCACCATTCTTGTTCTTAATTATAGCAAAAGGACTTACGGGTCTAGTGAGGGAAGCGAAAAATAGTAATTTACTTGAAGGTGTGTCTGTGAAAGGGAAGAGAGTACACATTGATTTGTTGTAGTTTGCGGATGATACACTTATTTTTTGTCAACCAACTTATAGTGATGTCCTAATTGTTAAAGCCATTATGAGGTGTTTTGAGTTGGTTTTTGGACTTAGGGTTAACTTTCACAAAAGTCATGTAGTAGGGTTAGGTGTCAGTCAGGAACAACTATACGTTTTATCTAAGTGATTGAATTGTAGGCAGATGAAACTCCCTTTTAAGTACCTTGGTTTGATTATAAGTGGTAATCTTAGAAAGGTTTCATTTTGGGATCACATGATTGGTAAGATTAGAGAAATGCTTTCTAAGTGGAGAGGAAGATTACTCTCTATGGTTTGTTAGGTGTGCCTTATTAAATCAGTGATAACTACACTACCCTTATACTTTTTTTTCCTTCTTTAAAGCTCTTTCTAGTGTGCGCAACTAGATTAGAAAATTGCAAGCCAAATTTTTGTGGGGGTGGGCCATGAGGGCAAGAAAATAGCGTGGGTTAGTTGTGAGAAGGTATGCCAACCAAAGGAGGCTGGTGGGTTAGGTATCAAGGATGTTGGCAGATTTAATGATGCCTTATTAGCTAAGTGGAAGTGGCGACTTGGGGACAGGAGTAGGGATTTTGCAGAGAGGTTTAAGAATCACGATATGGGACGTTGAGGGAATTGGATATATACTCAAACAACGGAACCAGTCATGGTGGTTGCATGATCTAGCGAAAGTGTGTGGTAGGGGATCTTTAGATAATTGGTTTGACAATAATATTGAGTGGATTATAGGGGATGACACTATAGCGAAGTTTTAGGAGGATGCTTGGGTGGTTGACCAATCATTAAGAGATAAATTTTTTAGGCTCGTTTCCATTTCAAAATGTAAGGATAGGGTAGTGGCAGAGGTAGGGATTAGGGAGTAAGAGAATTCCTTGGACATTACTAAATGGAACTTAGTTTGGAAAAGAGACCGGTTTGAGTGGGAAAAGAGGTTGGAAGAGCAGTTGATAAATTGTATCTCAGAAGTACGGTGGAGAAATGGGAGTTAGGATGGGTGACATGGTTAGGTAATGATCAGCAAGAGTATGCAGTCAAAACAGGGTAGGATATTGAGTAAGGAAAGCTTAGTAGAGCCTTTAGAGGTTTTCCAGCAGATATGGAACCTAAAGGTGGTTCCATCAGCACATATATGTATCTGAAGGGTTATGTTGGATAGATTGCCAACTACAATTAACCTATCTAGAAGAGGGGTACAAATAGGAACCCTTTTGTGCCCACTATGTAAGCAGGAGGAGGAGATTGTACAACATCTCTTTATCAAGTGTGTGGTGGCTCAAAAGGTATGAAACGATTGCAAGTGATGGGTAGGGTTGGTTTATGTTAGGCACGAGTCTATTTCTTCTCATTTTTATCATTTTAATCTACTAATGTTAAACAGGAATGACAACCAACTCTAGAAAGTTATATGGGTGGCTATTGTGACAGAGTTATGGTATCATAGAAATCAGGCGGTGTTCAGAAACAAGGTAATGGATAATGACGAGATCTTTTGTCGTGCCTAAATTAAGGGTTAGTATTGGTTGAAACACAGAGTTAAAGGATCCCAATTCACTTATTCAGATTGGTTTTTCTGTCTTATACAATAGCCTAGTAATTTTTATGCTCTCACTACGTTGTTGGCCTAGGATTTGCTTATTATAGGTTTGCTTTACAGGTGTTGGCGAAAGGCTCTCTCGCATATATTGGTCAAGTAAAACTTGAGAAGCAATATCATTTTACAGTCTTACACCTTGCGTTGCAAATGTTGTTGTAGAGCTTGTACTTAAATTGTTCTCGTTACTGGTGGCCTTTGGAAATATTGTTGGGGTAGGAAATTAGGAAACCAGTGCAGGTTTTGGGATTGACTTTACTAATTATTGTATAACATAAATGGTTTATTCTTGTAAATGGGTTGAGGTACTCCTTAAGTACCTTATATTATTATATTATTCTTAGGTGTTAAAAAAATGAAATATTGATAAAATAATAAATAAATAATATTTTTTAAATTATTATTTATTTATAATATTATAGTACATATTTATTTATTTATGTTTTTATTAATTATTCTATACATCCTTAAGTATGAATTAAGATTTTAATCACTTGAATATTTTTAATTTGATTGTTTTTTCTTTGTGTTGAGATATGTTTGGTAAAATAAGAGTGGATGTGTTTATATTGATTTGGATTAGATTATTGGTCCTGAGAAAGTAGAGAAATTTTAAAAATGAAAAAATTTGAAAATAAAATTTACTTTTTCTACCACTATCTTGACTTATACTCTACATGTTAGGAAATAGGTTAAGTTGAACTAGATGATAAATTGAATTGACCAAAAAAATTGTAAATTCTATACAAACCTTTATAAATCAATTAGCTAAAAAAGAAAGTACCTTAATCAATATATTTAAGATGTTATATTATTTTTTTAAAACTCGAGATAATCATGTAGTGGTAACAATCATAAAAGAATAAAAGTAATAAACATCACGAAAAAAAACTTAGAGATTTATACTAGTTCACTTTCATAAAAAGTTTGTATCTAGTTGTTTAATTATCTTGATTAAACTAATTCACTAATTTCAATAAAAAAAGAAATACAACACTTTATAATAAATCTTAAACATTATAAGATCTTTTACATAGCTTTGTGAAACCTTATTACAAGCAACTCTTGATCATCTTGGTTAAGAACACCAATAACAGCTAAAAAAAAATAAAAAAATAGACTAGAATTATAAGTAAAAATTGGATACAAATTCATTTTTGTGATTACATCAAGAAGTGATTAAAGAAAAAGAGAGTTACAATGTTTTTTTTTTTTATCTTAATCTTCTAAAAAATATTGTTTCAAGAAATGTTTTTTAATCAACAGAGCTTTTCAGAGCTTTCGTATTTTGAAAAAAACACAAACCTCTTTAGTTCCATTAGACGATTTAAATATAGAAATCAATACTTTTTTTTTTTATCTTGGTAGTTCTTTCCAATTAAAAAAATAGTTTTAATAAAATAAAGCAACATGAAATAGAATTTGACATCATTTTAATAGTTAAAAAGATCAATTTAATCAATTAAAATCGCTTAAAATATCTCTTTTAGTGATTTTAATTTATTTCTTTTAGCAAAGGTTTTAGTATTTCAGTAAACTAAAACCTCATTATTTTCAATTCCTACATGTTTAAGAACATTTTAACTTTAAATGAATTTTAATAAACTAAAATTACTTAGGTTTCATTAAAAGGTTAAAAGCTCTTTGAAATCCAACTTATAAACTCATTAAAGACCAAATTAAAAACCAAAATAACTACATGATATAACTCTAATATTGAAGATTAAAAACAGTGGGTTAAACTTCATCAAATACATCTGGTTGGATATCAAAGTTTCATATTCAATTATATTAAACTTAAAGAGGCATAATACAATATAAGCACGTTATGAATATAAGTTTTCATTTATTTGGCTTAGATAATTTCCACCTATGGTATATTGACCTCTTAGGCTCAAGGAGACAAAGTTGATGAAGAGTCTATCATAAAAAAATAAAATGTTTGTTTCATTAGCCAAGATCGACTTGATTTGTACCATACAAGGTCCCCTACGCTTGAAGAGACACAATTGATGAATTTATTGTAATTCACTATAATAAGATCACAACTTAGGCATTCTAAGTGTGTTTTACGAGGTAAGATGGTGTTAAAGGGTCATGATGAGGAGTTGTCGGGTGGGAGACATTGTCATCATATCTCAATTGAGAGGATACCATTAAATATAATAGTTTAAGTTGCTTTTGATAGTGATTCCATGAAGGCTTCGTCACCAAAAAGATGATCATGAAAGTGACTAGAACAATGTCTTAGCCAAAGACAAAGTAAAAAGTGACCTATCAATACAAATTGGCTATGAGTGGAAATAATTGAGCATGAAAGCGTATTTGACGAAGTACCAATGGTCATTTGTGTTGATGGCTTTTATGGAGAATATATGCATGATACAAAGCACAAATAAGGATGGTATAGCATTGACATATCATTATTGTGCCATAATTAACATTTGTCATGGTTGATCAGATTCATCCATGGATTCCTCTTACATTTATGGTTATTTGATCACAAATTTTCATGTTCGGTTTCCATTTGAAGAGTTTAACATAGGGGTACTTCACATCTTAGACATGGTGTTGATTCAATTGCTAAGTATTTAGACATATTTATAATATTTTTGAATTATACGTAAGATGTTCCATATTGATCTTACACCCCAAGTCTTTATTCATATTTTTGTACTTGACTGATAATTTTGTTTGTTTGGCTTCTCTAATCAGTCAACCAATGATATCATTGTTCACTTCTTTCATGATGTCATACTAGATTTTTAATGGTGTTTTCTTTAAGATTGTCATGAATCTAGTTGTCTGATGATTGCCATGATTCTAGTTGCAATAGAATGTGTCCAATTCAATTCTCTACTGGTAACCACTTAAAGAACATTCTAATGTGTATTCTATGAAATTGAAGTTCTATTAGACCTTTTAAGGCTATCAATATTAAGCTAGATAATCTAATATTCTTTGTTCATGATTAATAATTAAAGAATGCATGATAGTCATAATCACACAAATGTTCTTGTACATAAAAATAATCAAAATGGGTAAGTTTAAATTCGTTAAATAAATGATAGTCATAATCATACAAATGTTCTTGTACATAAAATTAATCAAAATGGGTAAGTTTAAATTCGTTAAATAAACTTAATATGAGCACTCAACTTCCAAAGCACTATCTTTATAAATGAGGAAATTTATGATTTCAACAACATGTGAAATATCTATGTTAGGAATTAATTGATTATAAGTAAACTAAAAGAAATAGTTGGTGTGTTTCTTAGAAGGAAGGGGGATCTATCAATTTAAAGAGGTGTTGAAGAGGAAATACTTAGTTCTTAGAACTTAGAAGCTTGTGAAATTTTCAATGAAGAAAACAAGTTGTAAATTAAATCAAATTCGTCTAGTGTGATAGAATTGTCTAATAACAATTCCCTATGAATAGTCTCATCCTTTGGGATCATCTATCATGTTGAATGTTGAGATCGTTTATCAAGTGTATCATGATGGTATTGTCTAGTGTTTCTAAACGTTCAACACATTGATCATCAACAAATTGTTTATCACTTGTCTACACACTCTTTTCATAGTGTTATAGGTTCGTGTGATGTGATATTTTAGAGTGACCTTTTACTCATGGATTCTAGGAGCGTCTTAAAAGTTCGTCTGATGTGTTTTATGGGAAACTTCTTGTGAGAACATTTAGTACTTTAATATTGCATAATCATCTAATAGGTTTAGTTTTGGATTATCTAACGAGTCTTGACTAAATATGCATACTTAGTAGTTTGGTTAGAAACCTAAACACATCTTATAATATTTGTTATCATCAAAACTTATAGATTCTCTTATCATGAGACATCTAATGGGTGTTAGATCGTTTGGATGGTTCTGGATGATCTAACATCTTCACACACAACTTGCATACGTGCTTGAAAGTGACATGTTGATGTAAATAAAATTAAACAGGAATCTATTGAAGACAAAGAAAATGGCATAAAGCATAAACAATAATAAATACAAGAAGCATGACAAAGAAAAGAATAAAAATACTTGAAGAAAGATTTACAAGAGGAAAGCCAAAAGAAGATGAAATACATAAAGAAGTAAAAGAGCTTGTACATTTCAAAGTGTATAAAATATTCAAAAAGCATAAAATAATATTTCGTAGTATTCTAGGATTACAAAATTGGATGGTTAAAAATATGAAAAGGAACATGAAAAGTCACTTTTAAGCACATGATTCTTAACTTCATATTTGAAAACAAAGTAAAATTTTCCCTACACTACCTAAGGTAAAATGTTGGAGCTCACACCTCTATGGAGGTACCAAAAGCCAAATAATAAAATTTCATTTATTTTCTTAGAGATCTCTCTCCCTTCCCACATCCTAGTAGTGAAATCCACAATTATATTCATTACGACACATTTTAAGAAATTACTTGTCAAATAACAAAACTTCATAACACACTATATGTTTAATCCAAATCAATGTATAAACAATTATTCTTAAACCTATACATGTAACACTTTTATGTGATCATACTTATGTCTGATCAATTCTCTTACAACCTAACTCAATTTTGTTACTCACAATCTAGTTAAACAAAATATATCTTTATTAACACACATTTTATAATTCAATTAGGTTAATTGAATAAGTTCAAATAGCATCATATAATTAAAGCATCTAGACAAAGAAATAATAAATATAATTACTTTAACATGACATGAAGTTGAAAGGTAAACAACATCTTGTGATCTCTACAAATTGATTATGTTTGGTAACTCCACCACTATCATTTCTTAATGCATTTGCCTTAATACTCTTATCTTTCTGTGTATCTCACAGTGGAAGAGATTTCATAATAAAATTGAACAAATTTGATAAATGGAATGGAAAGACTAGTAAAACAAATCACCACGAGAAAGAAAAGAACCTACTAGTTAAAAGGATAAAAAGTTTAAGGAGAATGAAGTGGAAGAGATTTCATAATAAAATTGAACAAATTTGATAAATGGAATGGAAAGACTAGTAAAACAAATCACCACGAGAAAGAAAAGAACCTACTAGTTAAAAGGATAAAAAGTTTAAGGAGAATGAATTTGTGATGGTTGGATGAGAATGAGAAAGAAAATGAGTGTATCAGTGCATCAATTTGATATTGTAGTAGGTCAAACTCATTTTGATCTTGATCTTAATCCACTTTTTGTGGAAACTCTGAGAGTTAGAGTTTTTTAAACTCATTCATTCGATAAGTCAGTAAAAAGAGGGTTATTATAGGAATGATTTGAGATTTATTCGTAGTTCATGGGTCAAATTGATAGATTTAGGATTAAAAGACGAAAGATACTCACTCTTAAATTACATCTATAAAACAAGAGGCTAGAATAATAGAATATTTTTATTGCTTTAAATTTTTTGTATTTTCTAGAGAGGTAATCATTTTTCTTAAGTGACTATTAAGATACACATCATCTACCAAGTTCCTTTTAATTAGAATTTTGGAGGAAGGATTAATCATGATTATTGTTACTATTAATACTATTACATTTCCATGAGACAAAAAGGTGGATTGATTAATCATGATATTTTAATAGTATATGATCATGGCATATTAGATAAATCCACTAGGTTTACTTAAGAGAGTGACATAACTACTAAAGTCATTATCCATGAAAGAAATTTCAGTATTAACAACTTCGACACATGAAAAATGAAAGAAGTACATCAATATTTAAGACGAGAATAATCTTTTATAGAGTTTTTATATCTCTTTGTTAAGAGATTGATATTAATATTGAATTGCTATCAAAATATTAACTTTTATATAAAAATTATAATTTAGAATAAATCTAAGTTAGTTTACCATAAACACTAGTAAATTAAATTCTATTTTTAGTTTTCTTGTTATTTAAGTCAGTTCACAATAAACACTAATAAATTCAATTTTATTCTTAATTTTCTTATTACTTAAATATTGAAGAGATTTTTTAAAAGAAACATTTAAAGAATTAAATATGCATAGTTATTTAAGTCAATCAAGTAAATAAATTGAATATCCTAATTAAGGCAAATTATGATTAGAAATCAAATTAAAGTATTGTTTAATCAAACTCACAATTAATTATTAAACTAAAACCTTAATTAATATTTAATTTGAATTCTAATTCACATAAAAATAAATAATAGTCAGAGCATGCAGATCTAAGATTAGATAGAGAAGACAAAATTTGAAATGCAACAAATACAAAATTTAATTCCAAATCTTACATAATTTTGAATATCAACTAAGAGAACCAATATTCCACAAACTCTCTATGTGAATATAAGTATTTGCTATAATTTTCTTTTATATAATTAAAGCAATTGAATACTCTTTTAAAGGCTTAATTAATTAACTATTCATTAGAATTAAAGAGGTCAATTCATTTATTTAAAAATATCAAATTTGCCCAAAAACTTCACATGTTCTTTAAAAATTATGCTTCATATTTATATGACATACTACTATACTTGTCTTAAACTTTTTATTATTTTAATATCTTTTCTTCAATGCATTTATTTACTTCACATTTTATAAGTTATAGTTAAATTCATGAACAATGTAAATATTTAGTGCATAATATATCCTATCTATTATTTATGAAACCTTTGTATATAATTATAACTAATACCAAACATTAGAATAACTTTAATACATTAAGTCACTTCTATTTCTGTTAGTTATACATTATAGGTTGTCCCGATAATATACTAATTTCTAAAAAAATAAATAAATCAAATGATCAAAAGAAAAAATTTAAAATGCTCAAGATCAATTAAAAAAATAACCGTACAAATACGCACAATATAAATATTATTTTCTAGAGTTTCAACCAAAATATTTAATTTAAAAAACATTATACTAAAAGTATAAAAACTTAACAGTAAAAATATCAGAAATAAATATTATTTTGGCTTAATTTTTATTGTTGTAACAAAAAACAAAGAGAGTTACTTCCTACTTGTTCCTTTTGTACCTTTCCCTTGTCATCATTTTGGAAGAAGGAAAAGCGAAAGAATTAAAAAAGGGAAAGGATACTGCGAGGTAACACCGCAACGAAGCAACGGAAGTGTTCATGACACCCTTTATGTGATTGTGACCTCCGTCATCCTCCCCAAACTCCATACGGCGCCGTTTCCTCTTCTTCCTCTCTCCTCTCTCTCTCCGATGCGCTTCTCCTTCTCATTCCGCTTTGTCCTTTTCCTCGCGCCTTGCTTTGCCCGCGATTCTTCCAGTCAACGCTACCGTTTCGCTCGTTCTAATCGTCGTTTTCTCGATTCATCCGCATAAACCGCTATCCTCACACGCTTCCTTCCTCACTTTCTCACTCGCCTGCTTCAACTCTTCTCCCGAATTCAGCCAAATCGCCAACTGTTCTTTCGTTGAAAGAAACAGGTATTCAATTTTCTTTTGCTCTTTTTTTTTTTTTTT
>Ga0209700_109261_pt1 | contig 11638 bp, 12 predicted proteins | sample SiratroredBW_FD_187528 | JGI IMG/M metagenome (GOLD analysis project Ga0209700, IMG submission 187528) | Root nodule microbial communities of legume samples collected from California, USA - Siratro red BW (SPAdes) (version 2) | ecosystem: Host-associated > Plants > Roots > Nodule | place: USA...
TCATTGAAAAGTGTTTCAAGTCTTATTCTTGGGAAGATTCATTGTTAATATTTAATTTTTAAAGAAATTAAAAATAAAAAAATAACAAATATGAATGAGTCAAAGAGTAGTAACCTCTCTTAACCTTTCTAAAACTGAACTACTGACATTTTAAAAAGAATATATAAACTAAAATAAAGAAAAAAAAAGGGAAGGAGATATATTAGTCAAAGGAAGAAAAAGAAAGGGGAACACGGATCATTTTGGTGACAAAAAAGAGAATGAGAGAGAATATTGAGAAGAGAGAAAAGAGGAAAGCACGTTGAGAAAGAAAAGACTAGACATCAGGTATGTTTTTTTTTCCCTTTTGCTTGTACATTCATTCATGGCATAAAATAAAAAGCACTCACAATTATTCCTGTTTCATCAACATGCATATCCATGAACGCATAATTCCACAATGTTTTTGGATTGTGTTTTTGCCCTGCATCTTCACTGTACATCCCACCATGAATCTCCATCACCTTTCCATTCCATTCCAATAATCATCAACCAAACCACCTTCTACGCCATGTTAACCCCACTTTCTAAATACACAAACCAAATATCACTCACGGAAAACATGCAAGCTTCGAAACCCTTCAGCGAACCCTACAAGCACCACATCTCGACGAAAACGCCCCTCACAAATACCCAAGAACAGAACTACGTGTACTCTGATTTTCTATCCTGTATAGAGATACGTAGGAGCGAGGTCAAATCCTTGTCGGGCCCCCTATAAAAAAAAATATATTTTTGTTTGTTGTTATTTGCATTTTATTTCTGTTTTTTTGGGAAAAATAAATATTTCTAAAAATCACACTCTTTTATTTTACTTGTTTAATTAAAGGTACCGCCTTAGGACGGACGTTGTGGGGTGCTAGTACCTTCCCCACACGTAACCGACTCCCGGACTCTAAATCCGGTTTTGCAAACTTGCCTTATTTGACTTTTTTTAGTTTTCCATAGTTTTTCCTTTAATAAATTATGGTGGTGACTCCATTATTTTTCAAAAAAGAAATTAGTTTTGAACCGCCGTCCCGGTTGCGACAGCACCCAAACCATCCGCACATTATTTTGGGACATTTTCTTGTTGTTTACCATCAATATGGTGAAAAAACGCTCAGAACAAATGTACATGACCCTAAACACGAAAACCTGCCAAAATTAGAAACCAACCCGAAATAACTACATTTTGCACCCAAATCTGTTGCACATAATTTTCAGTCATTTTGTTATTGTTTTCCATCAATACGGCTCAAAAATATAACGGTCAAAAGTTTAGGTTATTTAGCACGAAAACTAGCAAAAGTTAAAAACCAATACATGATGACTTCTTTTTGCACCCAAACCATTCGCACATTATTTTCGGACATTTTTTTGTTGTTTCCCATCAGTATGGTTCAAAAACGCTTAGAACAAATGTACATGACCCTAAACAGGAAAAATTGCCAAAAATAGAAACCAACCCCAAATAACTACATTTCACACCCAAATCTTTTTCACAAAATTTTCGGTCATTTTGTTGTTGTTTCCCATCAATACGACTCAAAAATATAACGATCAAAAGTTTAGGTCATTTAGCACGAAAACTAGCAAAAGTTAAAAACCAACACATGATATAACGATCAAAAGTTTAGGTAATTTACTACGAAAACTAGCAACACTTACAAACCAATACATGATGACTTGTTTTTGCACCCAAACCGTCCACAGATCATTTTCTGCCATTTTATTGTTGTTTTCCATAGATATGGTAAAAAAATATTTAGAACAAAAGAACAGGACCCAAAACACGAAAACCTGCCAAAAATGGAAACCAGCCCAAAATAACTAAGTTTTTCACCCAAATCTTTCGTACATAATTTACAATTATTTTGTTATTGTTTCGCATCAATACGGCTCAATAATATTTCCGTCAAAAGTTTACGTCATTTAGCACGAAAACTAGCAAAAGTTACAAACCAACACATGATGACTTCTTTTTGCACCCAAACCATCCGCACATTGTTTTCGGACATTTTCTTGTTGTTCCCTATCAATATGGTTAAAAAGCGCTCAGAATAAATGTACATGACCCTAAACACGAAAACCTGCCAAAAATAGAACCCAACCCCAATTAACTACATTTTGCACCCAAATCTGTTGTACATAATTTTCAGTCATTTTGTTGTTGTTTCGCATCAATACGGCTCAAAAATATAACGATCAAAAGTTTAGGTCATTTAGCACGAAAACTAGCAAAAGTTAAAAACCAACACATGATGACTTCTTTTTGCACCCAAACCATCCGCACATTATTTCGGACATTATTTTGTTGTTTCCCATCAATATGGTTAAAAACCGTTCGGAACAAATGTACATGACGCTAAACAGGAAAACCTACCAAAAATAGAAACCGACCCCAAATAACTACATTTTGCACCCAAATCTTTTCCACAAAATTTTCGGTTATTTTGTTGTTGTTTCCCATCAATACGGCTCAAAAATATAACGGTCAAAAGGTTAGGTTATTTAGCTCGAAAACTAGCAAAAGTTACAAACCAACACATGATGACTTCTTTTTACACCCAAACCATCCGCACATTATTTTGGGACATTTTCTTGTTGTTTACCATCAATATGGTTAAAAAATGCTCAAAACAAATGTATATGACCCTAAACACGAAAACCTGCCAAAAATAGAAACCAACCCGAAATAACTACATTTCGCACCCAAATCTTTTGCACATAATTTTCGGTCATTTTGTTGTTGTTTCGTATCAGTACGACTCAAAAATATAAAGATCACAAGTTTAGGTCATTTAGCACGAAAACTAGCAAAAGGTACAAACCAACACATGATGACTTCTTTTTGCACCCAAATCATCCGCACATTATTTTTGGACATTATTTTGTTGTTTCCCCTCAATATGGTTAAAAAACGCTCAGAACAAATGCACATGCCCTAAACACGAAAACCTGATAAAAATAGAAACCAACCCCACATGACTACATTTTGCACCCAAATCTTTTGTATATAATTTTCTATCATTTTGTCGTTGTTTCACATCAATACGGCTAAAAATATAACGATCAAAAGTTTAGGTAATTTACTACGAAAACTAGCAACACTTACAAACCAATACATGATGACTTGTTTTTGCATCCAAACCGTCCACAGATCATTTTCTGCCATTTTATTGTTGTTTTCCATAGATATGGTAAAAAAATATTTAGAACAAAAGAACAGGACCCAAAACATGAAAACCTGCCAAAATTGGAAACCAGCCCAAAATAACTAAGTTTTTCACCCAAATCTTTCGTACATAATTTACAATTATTTTGTTATTGTTTCGCATCAATACGACTCAATAATATTTCCGTCAAAAGTTTACGTCATTTAGCACGAAAGCTAGCAAAAGTTACAAACCAATACATGATGACTTCTTTTTGCACCCAAACCATCCGCACATTGTTTACGGACATTTTCTTGTTGTTCCCTATCAATATGGTTAAAAAGTGCTCAGAATAAATGTACATGACCCTAAACACGAAAACCTGCCAAAAATAGAACCCAACCCCAATTAACTACATTTTGCACCCAAATCTGTTGTACATAATTTTCAGTCATTTTGTTGTTGTTTCGCATCAATACGGCTCAAAAATATAACGATCAAAAGTTTAGGTCATTTAGCACGAAAACTAGCAAAAGTTAAAAACCAACACATGATGACTTCTTTTTGCACCCAAACCATCCGCACATTATTTCGGACATTATTTTGTTGTTTCCCATCAATATGGTTAAAAACCGCTCGGAACAAATGTACATGACGCTAAACAGGAAAACCTACAAAAAATAGAAACCAACCCCAAATAACTACATTTCGTACCCAAATCTTTTGCACATAATTTTCGGTCATTTTGTTGTTGTTTCGCATCAATACGGCTAAAAAATATAACAATCAAAAGTTTAGGTCATTTAGCACGAAAATTAGAAAAAGTTACAAACCAACACATGATGACTTCTTTTTGCACCCAAACCATCCGCACATTATTTTCGGACATTATTTTGTTGTTTCCCATCAATATGGTTAAAAAACGCTCACAACAAATGTACATGATGCTAAACAGGAAAACCTGCCAAAATTAGAAACCAACCCCAAATAACTACATTCCGCACCCAAATCTTTTTCATAAAATTTTCGGTCATTTTGTTGTTGTTTCCCATCACTACGGCTCAAAAATATAACGGTCAAAAGGTTAGGTTATTTAGCACGAAAACTAGCAATAGTTACAAACCAACACATGATGACTTCTTTTTGCACCCAAACCGTCCACACATTATTTCGGGACATTTTCTTGTTGTTTACCATCAATATGGTTAAAAAATGCTCAGAACAAATGTACATGACCCTAAACACGAAAACCTCCCAAAGATAGAAACCAACCCGAAATAACTACATTTTGCACCCAAATCTGTTGCTCATAATTTCGCTCATTTTGTTATTGTTTCCCGTCAATACGGCTCAAAAATATAACGGTCAAAAGTTTAGGTAATTTAGCACGCAAACTAGCAAAAGTTACAAACCAACACATGATGACTTCTTTTTGCACCCAAACCATCCGCACATTATTTTCGGACATTTTCTTGTTGTTTCCCATCAATATGGTTAAAAAACGTTCAGAACAAATGTACATGACCCTAAACAGGAAAACCTGCCAAAAATAGAAACCAACCCCATATAACTACATTGCACCCAAATCTTGGGCACATAATTTTCGGTCATTTTGTTATTGTTTCGCATCAGTACGGCTCAAAAATATAACGATCACAAGTTTAGGTCATTTAGCACGAAAACTAGCAAAAGTTACAAACAAACACATGATAACTTCTTTTTGCACAGAAACCATCCGCACATTATTTTGGGCATTTTCTTGTTGTTTACCATCAATATTGTGAAAAAACGCTCAAAACAAATGTACATGACCCTAAACACGAAAACCTGCCAAAAATAGAAACCAACCCCAAATAACTACATTTCGCACCCAAATCTTTTTAACAAAATTTTGGGTCATTTTGTTATTGTTTCCTGTCAATTCGGCTAAAAAATATAACGGTCAAAAGTTTAGGTAATTTAGCACGAAAACTAGCAAAAGTTACAAACCAACACATGATGACTTCTTTTTGCACCCAAACCATCCGCACATTATTTTCAAACATTTTCTTGTTGTTTCCCATCAGTATGGTTAAAAAACGCTCAGAACAAATGTACATGACCCTAAATAGGAAAACCTGCCAAAAATAGAAATCAACCCCAAATAACTACATTTCGCACCCAAATCTTGTGCCTATAATTTCCGTTCATTTTGTTGTTTCCCATCAATACGACTCAACAATATAACGGTCAAAAGTTTAGGTCATTTAGTATGAAAACTAGCAAAAGTTACAAACCAACACATGATGACTTCTTTTTCATCCACACATTATTTTCGGACATGTTCTTACTGTTCCCCATTATTATGGTTAAAAAATGCTCAGAACAAATAAACAGCACCCTGAACACGAAAACCCGCCAAAAATGGAAACCAACCCCAGATAACTACATTTTGCACCCAGCTCTTTTGCATATAATTTTCTGTCATTTTGTCGTTGTTTCCCATCAATACGGCTAAAAATATAAAGTTGAATCAAGAAATGAAAGAATTAGATCAATTTCAAGTTTATAAAGATTCACTGATTAAAAACCTTTTTGTCAAACAATACAAACTATGTTAAATGTATGAAAACAATCTTTAATCAACAGCTGTTAAAGATTTAGTTTTTGGAAAACGAAGTGATAAACAGTAAACCCAGTAAATTGCGAAATAACAGATTTACAAAAAACTGATATACTGGTTATTAACAGATTCAAAACAATTCAGAGTAGACTGTGTTAAAACAGGATATATGTTTTCAGTTGTTACTAAAAAACCTTTCAGAAAGTTGATGAAGTTATTCCATTAGCACGATTCAATTGATTCCAAAAATTCAAGAAACTCAGTAAGATTTAACAAGAAAAGTAAAGAGAGAGAGCTAGAGAGATTCAAGACACAACAAATTTTTATACTGGTTCACCCAACAAATAGGCTACGTCTAGTCCCTCACACACAATAAGGATTTCACTAAAAATGATCAACAAATCAAGTTTACAACACTTGCCCACAGCAAGAATACACTGCAGCCTGTAACACCACTGTTGAACCTACAGCAGACCAAGAAACCACACAGAGTCCATTGTGTGTTTCAATAACTCCTTGCTGAAACCTACAACAAGTCACAGCCTGTACAGAACCCACTGTACAGAACAGAATTACCAACCCACGTAACTCACACCAGAATAACCTTCAATACAGTGAAAGAATTATCACAGTTCAAGCAATACAAGTACTTTTATACAGCAGGTTACAAAAGTAATAAAGAAAGGGTATAAAAGGCTTAGTCTGATGATCAAATCAGTGAAGAAACTGTCTCAGTCAAATCAAAGCTCCAGTAGCAGTTCAAGAAAACAGTTATTGATGAAAACGTTGATTGATTTTGATCACTAGACTCAAGGGCGCTTTTGCTCTCATTGAAAACTCAAAATGTTTTTGCTCAGAAAATGTTTAGAATGATTTCAATTTGTGTCTTGTCTATTTTCAAAAATCGCGCCAGCTATTTATAGACAACTGTCATTTAAAAATTTAGTCGATTGATTTTTTAAATAGTCGACTGTTTTTCTCCAGTTAGTTAAAATAGTTGTTCAAAACACAAGTTTTTTTAATGATTTCTCAAAACTTTTGTTAATTCAGAAAATACTTATGGAGCTTATCTTTGATTAAGATTGCATGCATCACTGATTAGACCTCAAACTTACCCCACAACACACACTCCTAACTTTTAGACCAAGTTCTTCAATGTTCACGAAATCTTTATGCATTCCACATATGATCATAAGGTCTTGAACTTCTTCACTTGGTTGGCTTCATCAAATCATCACAGTAGCCCACTGGTGCTAACAATCTCCCCCAATTTGATGAAGACAAACAATGGTGTGTTGAGTTGTAATGCATGCTTGTTCTTCTTTGAATCAGTCTACTGGCTTTCACAAAGCTCCCCCATAATTCGATATCCTGTTAAAAATACTTCACAGAATATAGTGAAGAAAAAAAAACAGTAACACAAAGGATAACAACTTTCATTGATATTAAGCACGAGTATATGATAAACATTCATAAGTACATATCATGCACCAAACTGATACAAACATAACAAACTAAAGTTTGGACTGGGCTGGATAAACCAGCAAATCAGAGTAGTAGCAGTAACATAAAACATGAAACAACAAACATCAGTAGTAGAAAATATCACAAATAGTAGGCAAGTAGTAAACTGAACATAAACCTAGACTCCTAGACCACAACCACAACACACCTAATTCTCCCCCATTGACTTCATCAAATGGACGAGAAACCACCACTAGATATGCAATGCAAAAGCCCTATTAGTCTAGTGGTAAGAACAACGTCCCTATCTTGGACTGGATATCTTCAACTTGTGTTTCAATAAACTAGAAGTGTGTTTCACAGTACTGGTGATGACTACGGTTCTGGTCTTCCAATTGATTGAACTTTGTCATCATGAGTTGTTCGAGTCTGGAGAAGGAGTCTTGACTAGGAGTAGAAGGTGTATCTGGTTCTGGTTCAGCTTGATCAGATTTTTTATCCTCATCTTTGTCATCCTCATCATCGTCATTAGTAGATTTCTCTTCTTCTTCATCATCATCACCAATTGAATCTTCATCAACTTTACAAATCCATTTCTTATTTTTCATCTTTTTCAATCCAATCTTGGTGAGATTTGCAGTAGTAATCTGGTTCAGTGCCTTGATTTCTTCAACAACTTCAGTTTCCACATCTATTTCAAAATATTCAATAAACTGCGACAGCAGTATCACATATGGGATGCGATATTCCAGTTTCTTCCCAACTTTGAACAGATGTTCACGAATCATATTAACCCAATTGACTTTGATCTTATTCATGAGGCAGTACATGATTATAAGATCCTCCTCAGTCAATGTTGCATGGTTCAAGCCACGGGGGGTCAGCACCCAGATCACAATATAGCCAGTATTCTTGGTGTAGCAGCAAGTCCACCTACATTGAACGTCCTTAAGGCAGACTCTTGATTCCTCAAGCATGATTTATAGAACTGAACTTTGTTGAAGTTCCCTAGTTCTGATGTGTTCCCTCTACTAACAGTAGCTCCTTCATTTCTCAGGCCAGTGACACTCAGCCCAAACCTCCTCATTAATTGCTATGTCAATGCCCTTCACCTGTGAGTACAGATTCTCCTCATCATGCCACATGTTGGTCAAGAACACCTTAACCAAATCTAAGTAAGTATTCCCAGTTAGCTTCAAGAATGTTAGCACCAAGGCTAAGCATGTGATTTAATGAAGTCAATATTGTGAGCACCAAGGCTTAGCATGTGAAGCTGATGAAGACTGCCTCATGAAGAATCTGTTGGAACCAACCTGGATCAGAATTGTTCAAGTGAAGACTTTATGCCAACATAAAGATAGTTGGGTGATTAGGGCCTGGTTCTTAGTTGGATTTGTGTGTTGGTGATTGGCTTAGTCCTAAAGCATTAGTGGCATGGTTCATCACTTCTGAGGTGCTAAAAAGATTCACAAATATTTTTATTAAAATTGTTTTAATAAATATAACCCAAACTGTTTTTGCTGGAAAAAGGTTTTTCAATCAATTGAATTTCTAAAACAATCGATTGAATGTAACAGTTATTTCTGTTACAACTGAAATACAGTTATTTCTGTTACAACTGAAATACAGTTATTTCTGTTACAACTGAAATACAGTTATTTCTGTTACAACTGAAACCTTTGACTGGGTCAAACTAACGGTCAAATTCAATCGATTGAATGGTTTGTTCAATTAATTGAATTGTGACAGCTAAGTTGTTTTTAAAACTGATTTGGGTATTTAAAGGAATGCGCAATATCATTCCTAGTTATCAAAAACTTTTGAAAAGCATTCCTTAAGATTTTCCAAGAGAGATATTGCCCCTTTTGTGCGATCATCATTTTGGCAAAGCTTTTCAAATCAAGAAACCTCCAAGAACGTGAATCTTTAAAGCATCCTTGAAGTGAGGTTCTTGCTACTTTGGTTCTGGACCAAAGCTAAGTCTTCTACACCTGATCTTCATTCCGTGTAATCTGTTTTGTGTAGAAGTACTCTGTAATCTTTCCTGATCCTATTGATCTGTAATCTGTTTGCTGTTTTCAATTACTGGGTTTGTAATTGAGTTGGTGCAGTGGGTTTCTGCACTGGTCTCGCATCTATTGAGGGGTTCAATAGAGGGTGAGTGCTGCTGGGAGCAGTGTTGCTTGCGGACTGCAAGTGTTGTGGTGCAGTGGGTTTCTGCACTAGTTACACACTAGCTGAGGGGTTCAGTGAGGTGTGGGTTTACTGCTGGGAGCAGTTTGTAACTTGCTGAGAGCAAGGGTTATAAACTGATCTTGTGATCTGTTTAGTGGAAATCTTTGCTAGTTTGCAAAGGACTGGACATAGCCCTTGTGGAAGGGTGAACCAGGATAAAAATTCTATGTTCTTGCTTTTCTCCCTACTTTTCTTGATTTCTTTTATTCAACTACTGCCATCATTTAAATTGACTGGATTAAAATCTGATCATATAGTTGAATATATTCTGAACATCTATTTTCATATATCTGAATCAACTGTGTTTCTGGATTGTCTTTAATCTACTGAATTGTCTTTAATCTACTGGATTATCTTTAATTTACTGTGATTCCTTTGGTTTAGCCTGAAATCTGACGCATAAACACACACTGAACATGATGTCTGGTCTGCTTGCAGTCAAATACAGAAGTGATCCAATCAATTGTCTGAACTTAGTCTGATCCACATCAACTCCAGTTTCATCAGCATCTAAATAGCATCCAGTAGCTATTGGAGTGGAAGCTTCTTTGCAATTTTCCATATTGAATTTCTTTAATAATTCCCTGCAATACTTTGTTTGACAAAGAAATATTCCATGTTCAACTTGTTTAACCTGCAAGCCTAGAAAGAAATTGAGCTCCCCCATCATGGACATCTCAAATTCTCCTTGCATAGTAGCAACAAACTGCTCACATAAACTTTCATTATTTGAACCAAAAATAATGTCATCAACATAAACTTGAACAAGTATTATATCATTGCATGAATTCTTAATAAACAAGGTCTTATTTGTTTTCCCTCTCTCATAGCCTTGAGAAAGCAAGAAGTTACTCAACCTCTCATACCATTGTCGAGGTGCTTGCTTTAACCCATACAAGGCCTTCTTGAGCTTGAAAACGTAATCTGGATTGTTGTGATCTTCAAATCCAGGGGGTTGACTCAAATAGACCTCTTCATCAATGAACCCGTTCAAGAATGCGCTTTTGACATCCATTTGATGTAATCTAAACCCCTTCAAGCAAGCATATGCTAGTAGCAATCTAACTGCTTCCAATCTAGCTACTGACGCATAGGTTTCACCAAAATCGATGCCTTCTTCCTGGTTATATCCTTTTGCAACAAGTCTCGCTTTGTTTCTCACAATGACACCTTGTTTATCTATCTTGTTCTTGAAAACCCACTTGGTTCCAATCACATTCATCTCCTTTGATCTAGGAACAAGTGTCCAGACCTCATTTCTTGCAAACTGGTTCAGTTCCTCATGCATGGCATTTATCCAGTTGCTATCTTCAAGAGCTTCACCCACTAATTTGGGTTCAACTTGTGACACAAAGGCCATATGTTCGCAAAAATGATTCATGGATCTTCTAGTGGTTACACCCTTCTGTACTTGACCAATGATATTGTCCAGTGATAGATTCCTAGGAACCCTCCATTCTCTAGGTAGTTCAGTACTAGTTGTTGCTGCTCCAATGTCAGATTCAATCGGTTTATCTTGTGGTTCAATCGATTGAGCTTCATCCGATTGATTGTCCTTTACAGATTTACCCAGTTGATCTGTGACAATCTTCTGGTTCACTGGTTCATCATCATCTGCAGTAATCTTAATGCTTTCCTGCACTTTATGGTCAATTTCATCAAAAGCAACATGCATGGATTCTTCTACAACCATGGTTTTACTATTATACACTCTATATGCATGACTATGCAATGAGTAACCAAGAAAGATACCCTCATCCTCTTTTGGATCAAATTTGCCCAAGTTGTTTTTCTCATTGTTTAAAATAAAACATTTGCATCCAAAAACTTTTAAATGGGAAATGTTAGGCTTTCTACCTTTAAATAGCTTATAGGGGGTCTTCTTTAAGATTGGCCGAATGAGTACTTTATTCAGTACATAGCATGTTGTACTAACTGCATCAGCCCAGAGGTATTTAGGCAAATCTGTTGCATTCAACAGCGTCCTTGCCAGCTCCTCCAATGATCTATTCTTCCTCTCCACCACTCCATTCTACTGTGGAGTCCTTGGTGCAGAAAAGTTGTGCTTGATTTCATGCTTCTCACAAAATTTATCAAATCTTTCATTTTGAAATTCGCCCCCATGATCTGATTTAATGGTAGAAATCCTACATCCTTTCTC
>Ga0209700_109262_pt1 | contig 11637 bp, 8 predicted proteins | sample SiratroredBW_FD_187528 | JGI IMG/M metagenome (GOLD analysis project Ga0209700, IMG submission 187528) | Root nodule microbial communities of legume samples collected from California, USA - Siratro red BW (SPAdes) (version 2) | ecosystem: Host-associated > Plants > Roots > Nodule | place: USA...
TCAAATAAGGGTTAAAAATCAAGGGTATCAAATAATGTTACGTTGACACTCACACATGGCATACTCCCAATTGACACCGCTGATGTGGCGAAAAATTATATTTTTTTAAGCCAGCGTGGAAAGTTCTAATTACAGAATCCCAAAAGCCACTCCCACCTTTTCCACTCCCACTCTCTCAGTCTCCCACTCTCTCAGTCTTTTCACTCTCTCAGTCTCGTTCTCTACACTCTTACTCTCTCGCTCTCTACACTCTCACTCTCTCTTCGTCCACTGTCTGGCTCTCTCGATCTGTATGCGCTCTTAAGGTCTCTACACTCTTCGTCTCAACAAAAGGTTAGTTTTTTAATTCGTTTATATTGGAATAGCGTATAAAGGTTGCTCTTTTAAGTAATTTTTCATGCAAAAGGATGTTTTTTTTTTTTGTTTGTGGAATGATTTTCGTGTAAAGTTTCAATTTTCGTGTGGTTTTTGATGGAAAAGGAAATCTTTTTGGTGGTTTAATAGTTATATTCTTGGTTGATGCTGGATCTGAAAAGGTTTTTGTGTTTGTCGTTTGATTTCCGTTGGTGGTTGAAGTAATGTTTGGTTTTTTATGTCATTTACATGATCGTTCTTGGTTTTTGGTTAAAAAAAAATGTTTTGTGTAAGTGTTTTAAGTTATTTTTCATGGAAAATGATGTTTTTGTTTGTTTGTCGTTTGATTTCCATGTAAAGTTTGTGTTTTTATATGCTTTTTGATAGAAAAGGAAGTCTTTTTGGTGTTTTGATATAAAAAGTTTTTGCGTTTAGGGTTTGATTTTCATTGGTGGTTGAAGTAAAGTTTGGTCCTTTGTGTGATTTACAGTGTTCTTCTTTGTTGTTGATGGAAAAAGAATAATTTTTGTAAGGGTTTTAGGTTTGTAATGTTTGAATCTGTTAGTTTTGGCAAGTCATGAACACGTGTGTTAAGTCGCCAAAACATGAACTAAGGTGTCCTCTCGTTAAAGAAAACCACACGTGTTTTGTCAAACAATAAGTGGTTCCGAGCTTACAAAAAATTAGTGGTTACCCATGTTCTAACGAGGGGACAACTCAGTACAAGCTTTGGTGACTGACGAACAAAACACAACAATAACAGTATCCACAATGAACTACGAAACCCAAACAGTTCGTGTTACATACAAATTTACACATTTGCATGAATCTGGTGTTGTATTTTGTGTTACACCCATCAAACGGTTCATGATATATTTTGCTGACATGGTCTTTATAGGTGTATACTGTTCAATCTGGTGGATTTGTGTCACTCTCCACATTGCTAAGAAACACACAGGAGTCAGCATCTGCAACTGGTTACTCAAGTTTTAAAGAGCGGACACCTCAGTAGATATTTTGGCGACTAAATACGTTACGACCATTTTGGCATTTTAAGTTCTTATGTCCTTCAGTTACAACTAATGAATTGCTTGGATGACCCTTTTATCTACTAAAATATGATAAATTGACACACATGTGTGCATAAATAACATTTATCAACTTACAAAACATCATGCGTTACCCATGTTTTAACGGGGAGACACATCAATTCACGTTTTGACGACTAAATGCAGTACGACCAATTTGGCATTTTAAGTTCTTATGTCCTTCAGTTACAACTTGTGAATTGCTTGGATGACCCTTTTATATACTAAAATATGATAAATTGACACACATGTTTGCATAAATAACATCTATCAACTTACAAAACATCATGGGTTACCCATGTTTTAACGAGGGGACACCTCAGTTAACATTTTGGCGACTAAACACAGTACGACCAATTTGGCATTTTAAGTTCTTATGTCTTTCAGTTACAACTCTGTGAATTGCTTGGATGACCCTTTTATGTACAAAAATATGATAAATTGACACACATGTGTGAATAAATAACATCTGTCAACTTACAAAACATCATGGGCTACCCATGTTTTAACAAGGGGACACCTCAATTAACGTTTTGGCGACTAAATGGATTACAATCATTGTGGCATTTTAAGTTCTTATGTCCTTTAGTTACAACCCTATGAATTGCTTCCATAACCCTTTTATGTACCAAAATATGTTAAATTGACACACTTGTGTGCATAAATAACATCTATCAACTTACAAAACATCTTGGTTTACCTATGTTTTAATGAGGGGACACCTCAATTCACGTTTTGGCGACTAAGTAACAATTTAAAGCAATATGATGCAACATTTGCCCAAAAAAGTCATATGTTACAACATTGAACACATATGTAAATAACAAGATGATGCAATATCAATTTCAATTCTTTCATAAAAATTTGTTCAATTTACATTAACAACAATTAATTGTTGCGACTTTTTACATTCCTTAAACCACCCTTTACAAATCTTTTTCTTTTCTTAGGGAATGTGGTAAAAGGAGGTCCTAATTTAGAGGATTTAAGAATCATCCTCTTTGCTGGAGTCTTTGTTCAAGTTCTTTTAATGGTGGATGCTTTTGTCTCTGTCTTCTGGGTTGTTATTGTAGTTGGTGCTGGGGATGTTAGTGGGTTTCCTGCTAGGGTTGCTGATAGGGGAGTAGCCATGTCATATAAGGACTCGAATGCACTCCTGACTTTAATCTTTTAAATGGAGATCGTCCCTTTCTTGAAACTTGTACAAAGCTATGAATATCTATGTTGAGGTCGTCATTGATGAAATTAAATACATCTTTTTCACAAAGAACCAATAACAAAATTGTAAAACGACCATTAAATATATCTTTTCCTTTCCAGTCATTAATGTTCAAACACCAAATTAGCCTGTGTGCATTAGTAATGGTTCTAACGCTACATCCTTCTTTAACGAGGGGACACCTTCTCTCAAGTTTTGGCGACTATACACATGAACACATCAACACATAAACAACACTAACGTGTGTAGCCAAAACTATAACTAAGGTGTCCCCTCATTAATGAAGGGGTAACCAGTGAGGTTTTGTAAAATAATTGTCATGGTCATTAGTAGCCAAAGCTTGTACTGAGTTGTCCCCTCGTTAGGACATGGGTAACCACTGATTTTTTGTAAGCTCGGAACCACTTAATATTTGACAAAACACGTGTGGTTACCCCTTCTTCAACGAGAGGACACCTTAGTTCATGTTTTGGCGACTCAACACACATGTGTTCATCACTTGCCAAAACAAACAGATTCAAACATTACAAACCCTAAACCCTTACAAAAAACATTCCTTTTCCATCAACAACGAAGAAGAACACTGTAAATCACATAAAAGACCAAACTTTACTTTAACCATCAACGAAAATCAAACCCTACACTCAAAAGCCTTTTATATTCCAGCAACAACGAAGAACAGAACACCAAAAACACTTCCTTTTCCATCAAAAAGCACATAAAAACCCAAACTTTACACAGAAATCACATAAAAGACCAAACTTTACTTCAACCACCAACGAAAAACCAAATAAAGCTATTCCCTTTTCATTTAAACCCCATAAAAAACCAACCTTTACTCCACAAACCCTAAACCCCACACGAAAATCATACAAGACACATTTAAACGATGAAAAACAATTCATTTTGCATGAAAACCTCGTAAAAGACTCACCTTTACCAACTTTTGATGGAAAACGGAAGAAAATCTACCATGGACAAGACGAGAGCAGAGACGAAGCCAAGTGAAAGACTTGAGCAGGGAGACGAAGCGAGTGCAGAGAGAGTGAGAGCAGAGCCGAGTACAGAGAGAGTGAGAGTGCGCAGAGAGAGTGATAGAGAACGAAAGCTCGAGAGTGCGCAAAGAGAGTGAGAGTGATAGACTGAAAGGGAGAGAGAGCGACAGAGTGAGAGTGAAAGAGTGAGAGACACAAAGTGAGGGATTTCAAAAATTAGGGTTTCGTTCAGATTTTCACTTCCAAATTTATCCCTGTCACATAAGGTACTTTGACATAATTACCCCAATGTCAAGTGGGGGTAATCAACCAACACTGTCAATGTAAAATTACTCTTTCAGTATTTCCATTTCCCTCTCGTTATTATAAAAAGCTTTCCCTATTAGTGAATTTATCTGTATCCCACCACATTGTAGCAACTCCATATTGTATATTTGAAATTTAAAGCAGCTTGAGTGAAAATAGGGTGTAAGGTAAAACTGCAAATATTCATTCACATTTGTTTTTTTAAAACGTGATTATACATTATAGCCGTTGCTAAATTAACACGTACATACCTTATAATAATTAAAAACGTCTAGAAAATCACAAAGTATTCCGTCACATACATAAGTTACACTAGCGTCTACTTAGTTCGCGTAAATACTTTTTATAAAAAAAAATAAAAAATTCCTAACGTCAAATAGAGCAGTGCGACATTTATATCTAATAAAAAAATAATAAACCAAATTTTTTTAGAGATTTTTTTCTAATTAAAAAATATCTATCAAGTGGACAAAAAATTATTTCTTTAATACTCACTCTTATATAAAGGATAATTTATATAATTCTTATGACTATCACATATATATTTATTAAGCATAAAAGTTATTTATTAAATTAATCATAAAATCATTTTGAATGTCTTTTAATTAAGTTTAAATATCGTTCTGCTTTTCTGAAAACAAATCTCCAACATCGTAAAGGGTAGTCTAGTTTCCAGTCTGTCCAACAACGCAATAATTAATTTAAAAGCTGAAGAATATCAATGAAATCGAAGACACACTAATGGTTGTCTTCATCGACCTTTCACAATGTTTGATGTACGAGGATTATATTGGACAATCTTAAAATATCATCTCGTGTAATGATGAACAAACAATTTTGACAGAATGAATTCCATTTCCCCAATAGGAGGAAATTTATCATTCAGAGACGTAAAATTCATAAATCCAAAGCAGTAATGTGTCGTCACATACTTGCAACCTTAATGAAATTGAAGATTCATCGTCAAAACTGGAATCATAGGAGAAGGGTCCACAATTATTTGATCAATGCCACGAGAAACAAAGGAGCATCGTTGTCATGTTAGGCCCATATCAATGGAAAAGGTTTATGTTCACGTCACAAGTCAACAAAATTAACATGAAAATAAAAGCGGTACGTAAATGAAACCCGATTTTGATATTTATGTGTCTGAACTTTTCATTGACCTAAAAATCCTAGGTTGCTGTAGTTTCATCGTTTTCTTGTTGATCCTATCGTACATCCCACTTATGTTAGTAGCTAAAAGGACTGATAAATGACACAGGCAAAAAGAGAAACGCTTCCAAATCAAAAAAGGATTGTGTTTACCAAAGGGTTGGCAAATTGAATCAAAAAAGAGAAGTGCTATTTATTTTATCAGAAGAAAAAAGAAACCATATTTATAGAGTATTTCAACCCGTATATAATCAGAAAAACTTGTTTGAAGATGCTCAACTACCCTACTAACGGCTATATTTGCAACTTTCCACCATCCATACAACATGATCCACCCATAGCCCCATACATAAGTATCAGCATCTCCTTATATTATAGACATAGGTTATTTAATGATTTTTTGGAGATATGAGACCTGTGAACCCCGTGTATAGCATCCTAGATAACATAGTTGTATGCATTACATTAAACATTGAGATGTCATGAGTTCTTTTGTACTTACTTGATTACATAGAACACCAATGAAAGAGCTGCGTTGGTTTTAAGGGATTTCATGTATATAGATTTGATTTGTAATTTTTTTTTTAACACTTGAAAAGTTATGTTTTGATTTTTTTTTTAACATTTGCTTCAATATTTATAATATTCTTTATTGTCGAAAAATAAATTGAAAAAAAAAACATTCTCTTCATTAATTATGTATCCAGACTTCCTTGTATTCGTCCATCATTTCCGTTTCCAAAGTAAATCACTGTTTCTCACCCCAACTTTCCACAATTTCGTCATGTTTAATAGCAGTTTATTTGCATTATTCTATAAGACTTACCCCAATTGTTTCTTCTAGTATATTTGTGAAAAAAAATCAATTTTAAACCTACGTTTTTTCTCTACACGTATGCAGTTTAGTCCATATATTTTTCGACTTGGTTGCCCTATTTACTTAACTTCTTTCCTGTATTCCTTTAATATGGCTTTATGGATCTTATACATTATTCCAAGGGTTTTAAATACTAATATGAATACATGACATATTTGAAAATTTATACATTCCAATTACTTTTCCTTTCGTTATTTGAGTTTACATACAATTTGAGAAATCTCAATTAGAGTGATGCCTCTCCTCAATTTCCACTCCATTTTATCATCAAACCACATGTCTTATCAATGATTTATATTTGGATTTTAATATATCCTTTAATAAATCAGGTTTTTCCGTTCCAAACTTTCATTTTCACTTTTGGATGTCCTGCATAATGTGCTTGTTATTTTTGGAATTTCATGGTATGTATGCATGTCTTAATCCAATGATGGTTAATAGATTCTTTAAATTTATATCGGTTTTAACTCAATTTAATAAAATTGATATATAAGATGAGAATGTTCCGCATTTATATGCACTGGTTTTGCCATAAGCAAATAATTTCATTATACTCCGATTGTAGATATAGTTCAAGATCCAATAATACCAAGATAGACTTTAATGTCTTTCTAAAATTTTATTTACTATTAATTCAATATCAGCAAATCGAATTTTAAAATAAAAAAACAGTTATTATAGTAATATATATTGTTTTAATATTTTTTTAGTCAATACATGAAACTCTTATTATTAACAAAACTTTGATATTGGCCTAGGTTAATGACCCAAATAATCCCGGTGATTATTAAAATTACATGTACCAAGAATTTTGAAAGTGTGGGTAATTCTTATTGGGAGTTTCAAAATTTAGTAAAATATTTGCAATCTTATTATTAGCCACTTATATGAGATGTTTATAAAGTTAGAACGATCAAAAGACAATGAGGACTAAATGTAACTCATAAGTTAATTTTCTTATTTAGAAAATGAATGGAACATATTAGCAGTTAAAATATAGTATATTTGAATATTTTCAATATAGATTAATTAAAACGATGAAACAAATTGCATAAAAGGGTGCATTCCATGTTTATTATTATTTTTATTCGAAAAATATCCTACGCTCATACTCTATCACTCCGTCTCATCATTTTTCGATTAGTCCTACTACCTTGATGAAATAAACTTATATCTGTTCATACAATTATTTTTTTCGTGTGTTTTCATACAAGTTTTGTCTTTATTGTAGACCAATTGCCATTGTCTTGAATCTGTCATGTAAGATTTTTTTTCTTTATGTCCAACTAGTCTTTATTATTTCTTCAAAATATGAAACTCTTCGTTGTAAAATTTATTGGACTAAGAGTATTAGACGAAATCCTAGGTGTGACATTTCATAAAATAAGAGAGGGATAAAGATACCATGTTCATATGTTCCTTTGGCCTCCTTAGATGAGGACTTTATGTTCGTTCTCTGACTTTATCACACGAAAATGCAATTTGTCTAAATTCTTGGATTTGTTAGACAAAAGGGGTTAGATGAAATATTTGTTAATCGTTAAGTCATATGAATTGCGTCTGTTCTAACCTTGTTTAGTTTACTCATATGTATATAAAATTATCAAAATAATTTCAATAATAATATTAATTATTAATCCTTATCCAAATCTTTAGTCTGATTTAAATAATCTTCAAGGACCTTAGTGTGTTCTTAGAGATTTTAATGTTATCCTCTTTGCCGTCTAAGTTAAATGAGGTTCTTTGCCTAACAATTTATCTAGTGATGAATTTCATGATTGGATAAATTCAAACGAACTCTTGATTATTCCTTCTTCGGATGTTTTCTTTACTTGATCTAATGGGAGGTTGGATAATCAAAGGATTGAGAGGAAGCTTGATAGAGTTCTTTGCAATTTTCTTTGTTTAGATATTTGGTTTAATTGCAGGAACAAATTTTTGGTTCATAATTGTTTTGATCACTATCCTCTTTTGGTTGAGTTTGCTTCTTCTTTAACTTCTAGAAATTCGTATACTTTTAAATTTCTTAAGATGTGGTTATAGCATCCCAGTTGCAGACATGCTATACAACAATCACGGGATGAAAATGTGATTGGTTGTCCTATGCTTATCCTACAACAAAAGCTCAAGAGGCTTAACCTCTCTCTTAAAGACTAGAACATTAATGGTTTTGGGAATGTTCATGAAGTAGTGGTTAATAAACAAAAAATCTTTATTTACAACATCAGATTCACAGAGTTGACTCTGCGAAGATGGATATGTTTCTTGTTCGACAACAACAAGCTATGCAAAATCTTGATATGGCTCTGGATTGTCAAGTCCTTTTTTAGGAAGAGAAAGCTAAAATGGTCTGGTTTAAAGATGGAGACTGTAATTCTTCTCTCTTTCATGCCATGGTAAAAAGGTATGCCAATTCTATTGGAATACAAAGGCTGATTGATGAGGATTTCGTTTTGAAGATCCTAACATATTATTTCTTTTTATAAAACTTTATATGATTCTTCTGATACTAATAATGTGTTTACAAATTTTAAGAAATCTATGATTGCTACCCATATCCCTAAAGTTGTTTCTGAGGACGAGAACTCTATGCTGGTTATGTGTCCTTCCAATAATGAGATTAAGAAGGTTATCTTTGCTCTCAACTCTGATAGTGCTCCTGGTCCTGATGGCTTTGGAGGCTCTTTCTTTCATGTTTGTTGGACATTGTGGGTTCTGATGTTTGTAATGTTGTAAAACAATTTCTCTTTCATAATTGGATCCTTTCCAGCGATGAAAGCTAATGTGGTTTCTCTTATTCCCAAAATTCATGCGACTACCTCTGTAAAAAACTTCAGGCCTATAGTTATAGCGAATTTCAGGTTTTCAAATATCTTAGCTGCCAGGTTAGTTTCCATTGTTGCAAGGATTGTCTCTCCTAATCAAAATGGTTTTATTAAAGGCCGACATAAAATAGTTTCCATTGCAACCATTAACATGCTTTCTAAGAAAATATCCGGTGGTAATATGGCTTTCAAGATTAATATTTCCAAAGCTTTTGATACTCTCAATTGGGATTTTCTCATTCAAGTGTTGAATCGGTTTGGTTTTCACCATACTTTCTTACAATGGATTTTGACTATCCTTTAGTTTGCTAAGCTTTCTATAAGGGTTAATGCTAGTTTGGCTGGTTACTTTCCTTGTAGTAAGAAGGTCGAACAAGTTGATCCTCTTTCTCCTTTACATTTTTGTATTGTTGAAGAGGTCCTCAGTAAGGACATAACCAACCTTATTCTTACTAAGGATATTCTTCTTGTGGCTAGTCCTAAAGGGTCTTGGTTCGCCTCACGTGTTCTATATGATAATGACATTTTTGTGTTTTGTAAGGCTAACAAACGCTCCCTTTCTAATCTTATAAAGTTTTTACATTCTTATGGTTTAGCTTCGGGCCAATAGACACTTCAAAAAGTCAATTCTTCATTGTTGACGCTTCTCCTAGTTTCCTTTCTAAGATTAAAGATGTGCTTGGTTGTAGTAGGGGCAATATTTTCTTTAATTATCTTAGAGTTTCTATATTTGTAGGTTCTCCTAAAGCCAGGTTTCTTCAACCTCTTATAGATAAAGTTAGATCTAAATTGGCTTCTTGGAAAAGGAAATCTCTTAGCATGATGGGAAGAGTAGAGCTTGTTAACTCTATGACTTATTGTTCTTTGTCTTACAACTTTCAGGTTTATAGGTGATCCTCCAACCTTCTTAAGCTTGTTGATAAATGGGTTAGAAACTTTATTTGGTTAGTTGATATTAAGAAACAGGGTTCAATGACTGTTAATTGGGTTACAATTAGTAATCCTAAGTGTGAGGGTGAGCTTCAAGTTGTTAATTTTCAACTTCAAAATAAAGTTTTTTTAAGGTTTCCTTAGGATTTCGCTTATATTTATCACCCTTGGATTTCTTTAATGAAGACTCGGTTTCATAAATCTAAATATCAAAGAGTTGGGTCCTTCTTTTCTTCCTCCATCTGGCCTGGTATTAATGATTGGTATGATGTTATTTTAGAACACACTTTTTAGACTGTTGGGAGAGATGATAATATTAATTTTTGGAATGATCTCTAGTGCTCTGAGACATGCGTCTTTCTGCTTGTAGGTGTTTCTTATGCCGAAAGGATTAAATTGAAAGCTATTGTGGCTCACTGTTGGAATAAAAGTGGTTATTGGGACCTTTATCCTTCTTTTTTAAATTCTTAATATATGCATAATTTATGTTATATTTCTCTGACCTCTTGGGAAGATACTCCTAATTGGATGAAAGATTTTGCCTTTCTTACCCAGATGGCTCCCAAAAAGTTTTCTAAGGATTCTAATCCTACTTGTAAATGGAGTAAATTGATTTGGACTAGTTCTATTCCTCCTGCGAAGACTTTAGTATTTTGAAAGGTTTTACATCAAAGTTTACTTGTAGACAAAAATATTCAAATTAGACATCTTTCTTTGTGTTCTAAGTGCTCTTTGTGTACGAAATAGGAAAAATCTCTTCTCATCTTTTCTTTGATTGCTCTGTCACCTCCCATATTTAGAATTATACGAAGTAGCTTTTTCCCAAGTTCTCTCCTCTTTCTATTAATGATATTATTGATTTCTTAATGCTTGTAGAGAGTCCCTTAGTTAATCTCGTGAGGCTAACAACTATTACTTACTCTATTTGGATGATATGGAGGATGAGAAATCATGTCAGGTTTCAAGAAAACATTTCTATCTACTCAATTATTTAGATTGTTAAAGGCTTTATCAGAATGACGGGTAATTCTTCTAGGAAATACATGCGCAATAACATTATTGACTTCTCTTATCTAAAGTTCTTTTATATTACCATGCATTGTTGGAAAAAGATCTCTTCTATTCAAATTATTTAGAAATTCTCTCATGTTAATTGGGTGAAGGTCAATACTGATGGTGATGCTAGAGGGTGTCCGGGTTTTTCGGCATGTACAAGTATTTTTCGTGATAGCAGTGATGAATATATAAGTAGTTTCTCCTCTTTCCTTGGGGTCCAAAAGTCTTTATTTGCTGAGGTTGTGGGAGCCATTTTGGCTATTGAGCATGCTTGGGGCAAATATTTCAGAGTATTTAGCTTGAGTGTGACTCTTCCCTGCTTTGTCAAATGTTTAATTTGTTTAGTCTCGTTCCTTCGTCTTTGAAAGGGAGATGGAGAAAATGTATGACAATATGTAAAGAAATTGAGTTCAAAGTTTCTCATAAATTCCGTGAGGGAAACCATTGTGCTGACAAGCTGGTTTTGCTGGGTCTCGAGAATAAGTTAGAGTTAAAATGGTATGATGTTTTGCTAGATGCTATTAATTAGACTTTTTTTCATAATAAGTATCAACTCCTCCTAATTCGTTTTGTTTAGCTTGGTTGAGGAATGTTTGTCATCTTTTCTTGTCATAGATTTGGCCTAGCACCCCTAAGATTTTGTATTTTTTTCTTTTTCTTTTTAATAATATGTTTCATGTCATGACATATGATTGTTGACTTTTGAGGTTTCAGTCTAGCTAAAATGTCAAAATTCATAGCAATGCCTAACATAAATTTTCATAAAAAAATTCAAAAAAACTAAAATATAACAAATTTCTTAAAAAAAAAAAAAAAAAACTAACATAAACTA
>Ga0209700_109265_pt1 | contig 11627 bp, 6 predicted proteins | sample SiratroredBW_FD_187528 | JGI IMG/M metagenome (GOLD analysis project Ga0209700, IMG submission 187528) | Root nodule microbial communities of legume samples collected from California, USA - Siratro red BW (SPAdes) (version 2) | ecosystem: Host-associated > Plants > Roots > Nodule | place: USA...
CTTTTTTTTTTTACTCTCTTTTCATTCTCCTATCTTTCTAGCCTTTTTTTTTTTTTTTTTTTATTTTTTTTTTTTTTTTTTTTTTCTCTTTTTTTTCTCTTTTCTTTCTTTCCTTTTTTTTTTTTTTCAGTAAGTAATTATACTTTTCCTCTAAATCTTTCTCTATCATAAGTTACTTTTCTCCATATATAAATTTTGTTTCTTTTTTCTACAAGCTCTTTCATTTCTTCTTTATATTTTTCATGTTTCTTTATTTTCCATTACTCTTTCTTTTTTCTCTTTATCTTTATTTTCTATATCTCTATCTCATTGCTCTTTAAAGCTAGATGTTAAATTGGAGTTGTATGCCTCCCTCTAAAGTTCATGATTAGGTTGTGAAGAGGTATAGTATTGAACATATTATTGCTCTAGCTTTTAGATCATTATAGGATAATAGCTCAACTCTATCCCTGATCAACCACAATCAAGAATTTTAGTACAAATCAATTTAATCAGAAAATAATAGTAAGTGCGGTATAGTAAAATCAGTTAGTTGATTTTAAAAAATAGTGGATTGATTAATCGTGTAGAGGAAAAAATTATGCAACTGAAACACGATTAAAGGTCAAGGAAAATAGAGCAAGAAAACAAAATTTTATATTAGTTCACTCCTTCTCAAGAGGTACACGTAGTTTTCCTTGTCAACAAGCAAATAATTCCACGAAACACAAGTGAAATGTACACTCAATACATTTAAGAATCAATATTACACCCTGTAAGATTACACAAACCATTGTGCAACACCCTGTTACAGTTCTACAAATGTAGACGTAAACACCTTACAATCAATGAAATTTAATACAAAACACTTTTGTAATCAAACAAATATAAAGAAGAAAGTAAGAACGAATTGTAGTAAACTTCCCTGACTGAAAAACAGTAGAAAATAGTATAGTCATAGTCCAAATAAATTTGCCCCAACATTCACTTTCTTGGTTTCTCTTAATCAAAAATTCAATTTGCTCTCAAAGAATGCTCACAATTGCACTTGAAAATTCTCTCAGTCTTTTTGTCATAATAAAAAATGCGCTCTTACTACTTATGTTAATTTGTTCAAAATAGTTTTGCAAAACAATTACATTTTAATGAAAACAGTCAATTGAAAACCAATTTAAATCGATTTATTTTGTTAACACAATTTTCAACTTATTGATTTTGAAAAACAATCCTTTATAAACATCAGTGATTCATTTTTACTCAAAACCATTAATCAAATTAGTTTGAGTTTTAAGCTTCAAACCTTTGACAACCATTAGAGCTTATTTTACTAATTTGTGATGCATGTACATAACCAAAACAATACACACTAACACAATCTAAACCAGCTTCAAGTCTTCCTTGCTCTTGACTTGACTTGGCTTCATCAAATATCAAATTACATTTTTGTCAACAATAACAATTTGTGACACATTAGTTGGCAATTCAAACTAGTGAACTAATCTCGATGATATATTATGTATGTTGTCTTTATTAAGAATTGTGAATAAAATAAATTATTCTTGTGAATTAAAGTTGTGGTTGCTCTTTTGTATTTTTGTAATTCAAGCTTTGACTACAGATTAAAATGTCATCAAAATAAACACACACACAAAATATCTGAATCTAATACAATCAAGTCTCTATACCTCTAATTTATAATTTACATTGAATTTAGATTTGTTGATAGACTTTAAAAAAAAAGAATATTTGTTAAAAGAAAAAAACGTCTTAAGAGACTTAATGGTTGAAAGTTTTTATTTAAAATTATATAAATAAAAATTTAAATAAAATATATGAATTGGTTTTTAGAAAAATTAAAAAAAAGTGAAATAAATAGAAGAATTAATTCAATATCAACTTGATTTGTTGTATTGTAGATAAAAATTTAAAAGAGTACACTGAATACGTTAACCGTTTAATAAATGGAGACTAAAATGCTGAATCATTCTATTATTAAATTGATAAATAATTATACAATTGAATTAAAAATTAGTACTTAACATTTCATTGATTAGTTTATAATTTTTCTTTAAATTCTTAAAAATTTTAAATGAATAATAAAATTTTGATAACTTTTATTTTAAATAAAACTATTTGGTAATTTTATTATGATAGTGTAATAGCATACATTAAGCAAGATAATTTGTAAATTTTATCACAAAGAGTTGTTAATTGATTGTATACGAAGAAAAGGTTGTAACATGTAAAACGATGCAAGAAAGGATAATAGTTAGATTTAAATATATATTTCTCTTTAACGAAAAATAAGTGTCTTTTGTCTCGTTCAGAATATTTTATATCTCTTTCAAGTTTCAATTATTATTTTCAGTTTTTATATAACTAAAATTCAACATTAGTCTTTATTAATGATGAATTAAACTCTGAAAAAACTTTTAAGATTTTTATAGTAAAGTTTGGTCCGATGCTCAATATAAAGAATTATACTACTTTATCATCAACTTTGCAGTTCTAATAGATTGAACTATAGATTGGAATATCAAATAACAGAACCTAAAAAAAAACTCAAATTATTTATGAAAATTATATATGGATGAAAATTCATATGTAAAATTTATATTATATATAAAATTTTATCTACGGATTTATATCGATATGTAAAATCAGCATTATATACAGAATTATTTATGGATTCAAATCTCTATATAAAATTAACATTATATACAAATTTTTACATACGAATTTGCATATAGGATATTATATACGAATTTAATCCGTATGTAATTCATATGCAATATAATTTATACTAAAAATCAACATTACATGTGGATTTTTTGCCCAAGGTATTACATATGGATTTAATTCGTCTGTAAATATATCTATAATATAATTCATATTAAAAATCAACATTATACGAAATTACATACGAATTTGTATCCAGACTTATTACATAAAGATTAAATTCATATATAAATTCATATACAAATATTTATGTTATTATTTTTAATATATTATTATTATAAAGATTATTATTATTATTATTATTAGCATTAATAATGTTATTATTAATATTTTTATTATTATTATTATTATTATTAATATAACAGTATTATTGTTGTCATAAATATTAGTCATATTAATTATTATTGTCATTATTATTATTATTATTATTATTATTATTATTAACATTATTATTATCATTATTAATATTATTATTATTATAAATGCTAATATTATTATTATTATCAAAATTATTATTATTATTATTACTTATATAATAAAATTAATAATATTATTGATATTATTACTATATTATTAATAGTATTATTATTATATATATATTATTAATATTATTATTACTAGATATTATTAATATTATTTATACTTAAATAAAATTATTGTTATTATTAATAATATTATTAAAAATATTATTGTTGTTATTATTAATGTTATTATTAATAATATTATTATCATTATTATTATTATTATTATTATGAATATTATTAATAATGTTAATATTAGTATTATTATTAATTATAGAAATTATAATTACAATAATAATAATTATAACAATAATTATAATAAGAATGCTAATAATCATATTATAACAACAATATTGCTCTGGTTTAGTAGTAAGTAGAGTTCTGTCAGTGCAACTAACTAAACTGTAAATAAATTTGTATATAAATTACCTACGAGCATATTACATACGGATTTTGCCACTATGTAATTTTAATTTTTTTAATCTCACTTAGTACACATTGTCAATAATATTGATAATGTTAATAAAACTAACTAAATTGTAAATAAATTTGTATATAAATTACCTACGAGCATATTACATACAGATTTTGCCACTATGTAATTTTAATTTTTTTAATCTCACTTAGTACACATTGTCAATAATATTGATAATGTTAATAAAACTAACTAGACTGTAAATAAATTTGTATATAAATTACCTACGAGCATATTACATACGGATTTTGCCACTATGTAATTTTAATTTTTTTAATCTCACTTAGTACACATTGTCAATAATATTGATAATGTTAATAAAACTAACTAGACTGTAAATAAATTTGTATATAAATTACCTACGAGTATATTACATACGGATTTTGCCACTATGTAATTTTAATTTTTTTTTTGTAGTCGAAGATAAATTGTAAGCAAGTCAAAGCACTAAAAATTTTCATATAGTCATAAATCCAAAATGTATTCAATCATAAATATAATCAACTGTTTCCAAATTTTACTTTTTCATATGTAAGAGAAAGATTATTAAGAATGACTGTAATATACTCAAATAACATCATATGTTCTTTTAAGACTTAACTTTTGTAAAGCGCTATAAGGTTTGCATAAAAAATGATTGATTTATGAAAGATTGTGTCTTCGATAAATACCTCCAGCTTTATAGAAACATGTATGTAAAATAAATAAAAAATTGATTTATGAAAGATTGTGTCTACGATAAATACCTCCAGCTTTGTAGAAACATGTATGTAAAATAGGTGAACAAAAGTAGTCCATTACAAAAAATAACACATGTAGAGAATTAGTCTATCAAAACAAACAGAAAAAATTCAACTAGATACCTTTTTATGTTTGTGCCCTTTCGTGTTAGCAGCATTGATGTTGTTCTTGGGTTGCCAAGAATATTTTTAACTTGGAATTTTTAAAACAACAAGAATTTGTTTTATGACTCTTTCTTTAAACAATTAAAGCAAGATACAAAAAGGTCTGTTGCATAACTTTCTTCTAATTTAGATTTTCTCATTGTAAACTTTACAAGACTTTTATTCAACTTTGCTTTTATAATTCTTGTAATCTTTACAATTAAGAATTTCGACTTGCAAAGTTGAATTACAATCATAAGAGGAGCTTTTGTAAATGATATCTAAATTTTCAAAATCAGAATATAGATTCTCATTCTCCTCTTCTAATTGTTTGAATCTGTCTTTTAATATCTTAATTATAATCCTTTTTGAGCTCTTTCTTCAAACAAGTTAGTCTATTTTCTTTTTCTTGCAATTCTTCAAAAAGCATGAATAAATTGATCATATTTAGCTTGAATAAAATTTAGAAGTATGATCAACATCAACCATGATGCATGTGTTGATATCTTTATAGTTGTTTATACTTTTTGAGATTTTTTTTTTTGCATTCTTGCACTTTGGAACTTTGAAGAACTCTTCTATATTGAGTGCAAAGCTATGATGTCTTTTCCTCTAGTTTTGTACCGCACTTTTCTATTTTCCTCTTTAGCCTAAGAGTTGAAATCATTCTCAACCTGCATATTGTTAATGGTAGTCCATTTATAATAGCACACCATATCCCTCTATCAATTGATTCCACGAATATTTGTATTTTTGTTAATCTTTTGACCTTTGGATGTTCATGAACTATTATAAATAGGACTCCAACCTTTTATATAAATCATGAAATGATGAATTAGAGAGTGGATGAAAATACCTTTGAAGGTGTTTCTTGAAAGTTGAGTTTCTCCTGACTCTTGTTGTTTGACTTCTTATCTTACGAAGCCTTCTCAAGTGGTGGCTCCTCTAGTACTTATTCTTGGAATTCTTTCCATAGGTGGTGAAAAGAGTTTTATGTTGAGTTCAAGAGGCGGTTGATTTGAACTTTTAAAACTTTTCGCAAATACGATATAAAAACCAAAAGAAAGAATGAAATGTTTTGGTAGAAATAGTTAATTGCGGGTTTAGAAGTTATACAACAGAAAAACAATCAATTGAAATTATAATTGAATCAAGTGAAATTAGAAATAGTCAATCAATTAAATTTTCTTGATCAAGCATCCAACGTAATCAACTAAATATGAAAAATAGTGAAATTGATATTTATGAATTCTAACAAGATAAATTGTAATCAATTGATTCACAAAATCAATCAATCAACATAGAAAAACAATCTACTAAATCATAGAAACGGTAAATTGATTTTTTACACTATAACAAAAAAGCTATTTAGACACCAATATTACCTACCAAATAAAATGGTTGTTAATTATGACCAAAATAACCATCAAATTAGGTTTCGGTTGCTAAATAACTACAAAATAAAAATAATGATTGAATTTAGTAACCAATTAAGTCAAGATAATTGGTATTTAACATTAGCTGTCAAGGTTTTAACCACTTATACTTTTAGATTCTAAATTAGTCACTAATTAAGTTAGTAACTAATTTTGTCATTTTATAGACCAATAAATTGGTTTCTAAAATCAATTTTTCTTGTAGTGTTAGTAAAGAAAAGTAATCAATTGAGTACAAAAATAGTTGACTGATTTTTCATGCAAAATAAAAAATTATGCATATTTGAGACACGATTCAAGATTTAAGAAAAGGGAGAGCAAAAATACAAAAATATATACTGGGTCGCTCTTCCTCAAGAGCTATATTCTATCTCTTTGTTAACCAAACAAAATTCACTAAAAATATACAATCAATACAATCAAGAACTTATCTTGCATCCTACAAGAACACACCCAAACACTGGGAAGAACCCTACTGCACTTCCACAACTATAAATCATATACAATTGTAGTCTCAAAACACCTTACAACTAATAAAATAGAAAACAAACGCAACTACAACCTATACAATTTCATAATAGAAGAAAAACTCAAGGTTACAGAAGAAAAAAGGTTACAATGACTTCCCTTAATGAAGAAACAATAAAAAGTGTAGTGCAATCTATGTCCAACGGACAAAGTTCAAGGATTCAAGATCTTTCTAGATGAAAAGCACACTTAATTCTTTAAAATGATCACAAAATTTTTATGCTCTAAAAAAGTGTGCTCTCAAACAGTTTATATTCATATCAGTTGATCATAATAATGTCCTATTAACCATAAAATAAGATTGCACTCGTTTAAGAGACAAAATATTTGCGCCTTTCAACATGTGTATGCAACTAACATTAATCAAATTTACGGTGATGGACATTTTCCTAACACTTTCCAAGTGAAAACCGATGCCGATGGTTTTTCTTATTCATGTGAAATTGAGCTTCTTAAAATTATAAGACTATCGGAGTGATGGACTATCTTTACACCTTACCTTTAAAAACGAATACAAGACTGAAGTTACCTCTCAAATCCACATCTGTGTGAATGGTCAAGGAATAAGAACAAAAGAAAATAAATAAAAATAAAGAGAAAGAAATTAAGATAAGATATAGTCTATGTGACTTATTGGAGACTTAATGCTTAATGTTCCAATTAAAACATGATGATTTAGATACTTACTAAATCATTTAAACTTTAATAATCACCAATTGATAAAAAATATTACTAATGTCATATAAATCATTTATCCTTTAATAATCACTAATTGATAAAAAATATTATTAATATCATGAATTTTATAAACCCTTTACTTTTCCTCGTGTGAAAGTGATCCCTTTGATATTGTAATGTTTCTTTCGAAATCAATTAATTTGTTATCATAATTATTGTTGTCGTATGAGAGAGGCATATTCCTTCCGAGAACATCCGATAAAAATGAAATTGCAAAGTTAATTAGCAATTACGTGGCTACATTGTATCTATCTAAGCGATTGTAATGCTTGGCACCATCATACTAGCAGGTTTGCTTCTATCCATCTTGTCGCATTACCTTAGAGATTAAATTAGGTGCCTATTTACTCTTTGGCACCATTAGAGTTCGCATGCCAAAAACGTGTTGTTCTCAGGCCTATATTATTTAAAAAATTTATGTATACTATATAGTTGATTTATTAAAATTTAATTATCGTTTAGAAATATTTATTAATTTGAATTTTGGCTTGGTAAAATTATTATATAAGTCAACTTAACGCTGAAAAGTTATTTAGTTAGGGCACTAATATAAATTTACTCTGTAAACTAATATAGAGAAAACACTTTGGCATTGAAACAATTAAAATGTAGACTATTTTATAAATTAAAAAATGCATAAACAACAATCTTTATAAAGAGTGAATGGAGTCTTAAGACTCTATTTATACTGAAAAACAACAAACGTTCCAATAGGCTGCATAGTCAAGTAAACATGATTTAGTAAGTACAAAGAAAAATAACTTAATTAGATATCAATTTAGAATCTAATGATATAGGTCACTAAAACTTTGGTAGCTAATGTTAGATACCAGTTATCTTGAGTTAATTGGTCACTAAATTCAATCATTACTTCTATTTTGTAGTTATTTTAATTTGGTGACTATTTTGGTCACAGGAACCATTTCATTTGGTAGCTAAAAATTGGTCTCTAAATAGCTTTTTTTTTATAATGATATTTGTAGGTCTAGCAAATAGTTTGTTGTTCAAAAAAAGTGTAGGGGGACTATAAGAAAATCTATTTCTTTTTTTGAGACTCTTTTACAAAATTAGGTAAGAAAAATAGAAGAAGAACTACAAAATCAGGTAAAAGAACAAATTTTTTTTTTTTTTTATAATTCGTTTGGGCTAAGATTTTGAATGTTTGTGTATAAGTTGATTTAAAGAACAATAATTAATCTAGTAATGCAACTTAAATCCCAAGCTTTAAAAAACATTTTGTCTGAAATACGCAAGGAAAATCCTAGATCGATTAATGCAGTAACGATTGTAATTTATAATCACATTTCATCAATCATTCTTCAACCATGGTCATGCCCAAAAGAGTTTTTAGACAATTAAATCTCTCTTAAAAAATATGTTTTTAAAATATATCAACAAGCTGATCAACTATTAGAACATATTGTAATTCTATAGTACCCTTTTAAACATAATCTCATATGAAATGATGTTTGATTTCAACGTGCTTGGACTTAGAATGAAAAATTGAACTTTTGAATAAACTAATCATAGCACCATTATCAGAAAAGATAAGGATTTTAATTTTTTATAGACTGTAATCGTCTAGATGATTCTTTACCCATAGGAATTGTGTGCACAAGTGAACAACTGATATGTACTCAACTTCAGCACTTGATAGTGCTATTGTGTTCTGCTTTGTTGTTTGTCCAAGATATGAAGTTTCCTACTATGAATTAGCAACTTCCACTTGCATTTTTTCTTTATACTCTATCACCTGCAAATTTGCATCACAAAAGCTCAACAAACATAAACTTTATCTTCCTTTATAGCATAGACCAAGATTAGTAGTGCCTTTCAAATATCTAAAATTCTTTTAACAACAGTTAAATCAACTTCCCTTGGTTTAGACTGAAATCAAGTACACAAGTAGATGTTGTAGAGAGTGAAGGGAAAGATAGAGTGCGTAATTCCTAGAAAAGAAACGGAATTATCCACCACATTTGTACTCCATCAATTTCCCAATTTTCCAGGAAATATGCCATTTTGTTCGCGATAAATGAATTTGGAAATTACCTTTGATATTAAGATTTAATTTCATTCATATTCAATAAATATGAAAAGAGAGGAAAAAGTGCGATATACATACATGTAGGAACAGCTGGCTCCAGAATGGGGGTTGAATGGAGCTTGAACTCAATTCACTATAAATAGAAACCACCAACCAAGGCAAAAATATATAAACACAGATAAAGCAGTTTTATACTGGTTCACTCTAATCTCCTGGGCTACGTCCAGTTCTCCCTTAAACAAATTGTTTCAAAGGTTCCACTATTTAGCAAATAGTTACAACGAGTACACAAACCTCTCCAGGTTATACCAGTCCCAATCTCCCCATGAGATCAAGACCACTCAAGAATTAAAGAAACACTCTCAAAGGAGAGAACAATGAAAGCTCATAAGGGTTTACTTCACAATGGTGAAGAATTACACAATGGTTTCACACAACCCAAAACTCTATATGCTCTCTATAGCAGATTGACAATAAACACTCAGTATATTTTCTTCAATGTATTATGTGATGTATTTCTCTTCTTGCTTCTTGTTGTGTCAACTTCAACTTGAACTTGCTCCTCTACATGTAGCTTTCTAAAAATTAGCCGTTGGGATGCTTGAACAGATCAATCTTGACTTTCTGATGTATGGAGCTCAAACTGGAAATACTTCTCTAATTTTCATACTGCATTAAACTTGATTAAGCCTGTATCAGAAATAATTTAAAATAACATAGAGAAATTATATCTGGGATACTCATCAATAATTTGAATAATTTCTATTATGAAAAGATTTGAACGTTAATGCACATTATGATATAAAATCAATAAATCACATCTAAATAGTCCATAATAATTTGAATAATTTCTATTATGAACAAATTTGAATGTTAGAGCACAATATGATATAAAATGAATTTAAATCAAATCAATAACACATAAAAGTAAATAGTAAGAAAACTTATCTCTTTATAGACCATGTGTCTCCTACTTTAATAATAATAATGTTAATTGTGCATTGTATATAAGTCATCAAATATAAATGTATACTTGAGTTTTGTTATCATCAAAACTTTAACAAATGATTTGATCTTTAAAGGGACTTTAGACCGTCTAATGTTCAACAATAAGTTTTGAAAATTATTATAATCAAAGAAATAAAATGAGAGTTAAAGAATATTCAGTTAACAACAAATTATAATAATCATTTGCATTAGTTTAGTAAAATCTTCAGTGAATGAATTTGTACTATGACTAATTCAATTTTGGTATTGTCATAACCATATCAATCAATGATACTCAAATCATATGAATAATTCAACAATAACATTGGAATCACAGGAATTAAAGAAGATTCACAATTGTAGTGATTGGAAATAAAATTTGCCAAACACTTGAATATTGACCATATTCCTTGTTGGTAAAGTTCATATTGCAGAGATCACATTGAGTATAATTCTGATAATAATAAAACGATAATCAAAGAATGACTAGTCAGGATAAATGAGTAATCACACCACAACCTTACTCTCTGACAAACAATCTTCTGACGTGGTCATGCTGACGCGGCACATTGAAATAATGAGAAATGACCCAAGTTTATCTTATCTTATCTGAGCATTAAATGTAAATAGTAATTTAAGCTTTATCTCTAATACAAATTTGCCCCTTTGGGTCCAGTCATACGGTTTTTTGGTGCAGTAACTGAGAGTGATGCCGAGTCAAAAGACTTATAGATGTGACACCCAAGAGGGATGTGGAGGACATAAGTCAAAGTCAAAAGGCTTAGTGATGCGGTGTTGAGAGTGATGCGGAGTCAAAGTCGAAAGACTTACTGATGTAACACCCGATAATGATGTGAAGCGGAAAATGCAAGCTGAAAGGCTCACTGATGCGATACCAATAATGATGTGAAGCCAAATCCGAAAAGCTTACTGATGCGGTACCTAGAGTGACGCGAAGATAAAACTGAAAGCCTTATTAATGCGATATCGAGAGTGATACAAAATAAGTGAGTCAATAGCCGAAAAGGCTTATTGATACGGTCCCGAGAGGAATACATAATAAGTGTGTCAATAGCCAAAAATGATTACTGATACGGTAAAGAGTGATATGGAATAAGTGAGTCAATAGTCGAAAAGGCTTATTAATACGGTACCAAGAGGTAATATTAATATGGTACCGAGAATGATACGGATATGGTACCGAGAGATGAAAATTCAATTAATCTAAATACTCACCTTATTCATAATATATATATATATATATATATATATATATATATATAATTGGTAAAA
>Ga0209700_109266_pt1 | contig 11626 bp, 12 predicted proteins | sample SiratroredBW_FD_187528 | JGI IMG/M metagenome (GOLD analysis project Ga0209700, IMG submission 187528) | Root nodule microbial communities of legume samples collected from California, USA - Siratro red BW (SPAdes) (version 2) | ecosystem: Host-associated > Plants > Roots > Nodule | place: USA...
ACTGTATCCGAGGTTTGAAATATGAGCTGATCGGAACAGATGGATGGTATATGACAGGTGCACACCTCTTGAGTTTAACTCAATGCACTAGTGTCTTCCGGAAGTAGGGAAGTAGAGAGTCTAGTGTTTTGTTTGTGAGTCAGTGTATGTGTGATGTGAGATGAAATATGAAAGATTGAATTGTTGTTGTTTAGTTGAGATAGAAATCCAATTTATTAAAATATATATTTTTTAAAACTCTCTAGCTTACCCTTCTTTTTGTGTGTTGTTTGTTTTGTTTTTAAAATTGCGATGATCGTGTATATTACACGGGAGCAGAGAATTTGATAGGTGGTGTGAGTCCCAGTGAATTGTGATGGAGAAGCTTCATTTTATTTTATTTGTAATTTTACAAAGATATTTTATTAAATCTTATGTGGAAAATTATAATTTGAAATACATGATGAATGTATGAATTTTTATATTCAAGTTTATTATATAAATTTTTATGCAATAAAGTTTCTATTATATGAAAAATATGGGATGTTACAAAGGGTACCATTGATTTGCAATGTGTCTCAATTGATGAACAATTAGCAAATATTTTTATAAAATCACTTGTTGAAGAACGGTTTAAATATTTAAGAGAACTTTTGGGTATGATTTTAATTAAATGATGGAAAATATCAATTGGCTTAAGCTCATTGCATCAAATATTTTCATTTGCATCTATATTTGCATAATTCTTTTAAATCATATTTTCTTGATGCATTTATAAAATTATATTTAAAAAAAATTATGTTTCAAAGTTTGGTGAAAATTTGTTTTCTTTTCTTAATTAATTCATGCTATGCTTTTTCTAATTTTTAAGAGTCTGAGCTGCAATTCCCCTTTACCAGATTTACACACCTAGAAAAATTCAATTGGATTGCTTTTCTCACCCAAGTTCTGTTATTCAAACCAGAAATTCACATGAGATGAAATCCCCAAAATTTGAAAGAATATTGTTCCCTCACCTGTTAATTATTTAGCAAGATCAAGCTACAGTTTAAAGTCATCCCTATTGTTCAAAATTCTCTATCCCAAACACATGACCAGTTATAATTTTTATCAACATCTCTCTACAGCAATGATGATTTCTTAAATTAACTCCTTTTTGTGATGACAAAAAGGGGCAGAAAAAAGAAAATATGGCAAATAGTTAAGAAAAATGATCAGATTTAGTTTTGCAAATAATATTTGAACACTCTCGGATTTGTTTTACAGTTCTATTTTTATGCAGTTGTGCATTGTGCATGTTTTTCATCAAATAAAAATCTTCTGGTGTTTAATCTCTTGATATTATTGAAGTTAATTGTTCTTAAGGCTTGTAGTTTTGTCATTGTAAGGAATAAAATGGATAGCAGGGCCAATTTTGGAAAGAATGGGAAAACAAAATCAGTTAGGGAAAAATTCCACGTGGCAGAGGATCAGGAAATTAGCAGTATCAGGAGAAGTTCAAGGAAGCCAGCTATGAATAGGTGGAGGGAGGATTTCATTTGGTAACAATATTCTGGTGAATTCCTTATCTCTCTCTGCCTCATAATCTTTTGGGTTATGCCTCACATTTCCTTCCCTCTATATTGTCATATTCTTTTCCCTGATAAGTTCCTGGTATAATGTCTAGGTGACAGCTACAATTGGTGATTCAAATTGAGATCCAAGAGCAATGAATATGTTTACTTCTCTTATATGATATAGTAACCTGTTACTGTATTGCAAATTCCATTTTTCTTTTCTGCTAAATTCTGAAATTGCGTACTATGTTATAAGACAATTGCACTATTCCATTGAATTGTAAGTAGCTAAAGTCAAATTTTGTTTCTGTTCAATTTCACCATTCCATTTGGTGCTTTCATTGACTATTCACCATGTCAATTTCTGATAATACATGACTGAAGGTGATGGAGGCAGAGATAAAAAAATTATTTCAAAAGTTTGCGGATTCAACTGAGGAACAAAAAGCAGAACGATCTCGTTCCATGGAAATGCAAAATCTGAAGATTGATGCTATTCAAAATGCCTAACACAAATCTTGCAGAATCAACAACCTGTTTCTTCTCCAATATATGAACATTCACATGGTGAGCACTCCAATTCAGAACAACAGTGGCAACATAGATCTCAGCAACAAATGGTGAATTTCAAGATTCTGTGGTTTGATGGCACTGAGGCTCTAGGATGGATCTTTGTCGTCGATCAATATTTCGATTTCTTAAAAATGTCGGAGGCAGAACAGGTTGGTATTGCGACACTCCAAATGACTGGTATAGCTATTCCATGGTTTCAGATGTCGCAAAGGTTCGCTCAATTTCAATCATGGACTCATATGAAACGTGTTATTGAATTGGACTTTGGTCCTTCACTTTTTAAATCTCCTAGGGAATTGCTTTTTAAATTACAGCAACACGGCACAGTGTCTGAGTACTATTCAGAATTTGTAGCTCTAGCCAATAGAACAAATATAGAACCCCAAGATGTTTTACGGGACTGTTTCATCACTGGCTTACACCCTGAAATTAAGAGGGAAGTTAAAGTACAGTGCCCTCCCTCTTTAATGCGGGCTGTGAGTCTTGCCCGACTTTATGAAGACAAGTTGGCTCCATCTATGAAAACCACAAACGCAGCTTCCCCATACAAATCAATCACTCATACACAAACCTCATACCCACCAGCGAAACCTCCACCTCCAAAATTAAGCTTACCAACATTACTTCCCAACCCTAATCAACCTCCATGAAACATTAACACCAAACCTCCAATCAAACGACTTACTATGGCAGAATAGCAACTCGAACGTGAGAAGGGGTTATGCTTTTGGTGCGATGAAAAGTTCACACCTAATCATCGTTGCCCCAACAAGCATTTCATGCTCTATCAGCTTGAGCCACCTGAAGAAGACGAAGCAATCCCAGAGGAGAATGTATTACCTCAGTTGGAACACTAGGTTCTACAACATCATTTATCCTATAATGCGATGCATGACACTTCGGGCCCAATAACCATTTGAGTAAAGGCTCAAATTAATGGTTTAGACATTCAAGCATTGATTGATGGAGAGAGCTCAGACAGTTTTATCCAGCCTCGCATAGCTAAGTTTCTTAACCTTCCAGTGCAACCAGCTCCTGGATTCAAGGTTATGGTGGGCAATTTTGACATCATGGCTGTCAAGGGATGTATTCCATCACTAGAAATTTCACTACATGGCTAAGGTGCAGATACCTGAGTCTATGTGTTGCATATGGCAGGAGGTGATTTGGTCATTGGCACCACATGGTTGAAACAATTGAAAACACATATAGTGGACTATGAATCCTCATTCATTCGCTTCCTACATGAAGGTCACTTCGTTACTATTTATGGTGACAAGACCATTGTTCCAAGACAGGCACAATTTCATCATGAATATAGATGCTATAGCTGAAGCTTTTACCCAGATGCATAAAGAGGAAGATGCTGTGAAGGATGTGTTACCATTGCCAACAGATATGGAACCTGAATTGGATTTATTGTTGCACACTTATGCCAAGGTTTTTGAGCAGCCCTCAGGCTTACCTCCACAAAGGGAGCATGATCATAGCATCATATTGGTCCAAGGTGCTGCACCAGTAAAAGTGAGGCCGTATAGATATCCTCACAGCCAAAAGGCACAAATCGAATTGATGGTGAATCAGATGTTGGGTGAGGGAATTATATAGTCGAGCAAAAGCCCTTTTTCATCACCAATCCTTTTGGTCAAGAAAAAGGATGGCATTTGGCGATTTTGCACTGATTATTGTGCTCTGAACAACATCACAGTGAAGGATAGCTTTCCTATTCCGATAATGGATGAATTATTAGATGAACTGTTTGGAGCTAATGTATTCTCAAAGATAGACCTCAGATCGGGATATCATCAAATATTGGTGAAACCAGAAGATAGACACAAAACTGCATTCAGAACTCATCAAGGATTATATGAATGGCTAGTCATGCCCTTTGGACTCACTAATGCTCCTACCACTTTCCAATGCTTGACGAGTGATATTTTTAAGCCTTATTTGAGGAAATTCGTAGTGGTGTTCTTCGATGATATACTTGTTTATAGTTCCTCATGGCACAACCATCTGAAACACTTAGAGTTAGTGTTACAACTGTTGAAACATGAGTCTCTCTGTGCTAAATTGTCTAAATGTTCCTTCGGAACATCAAAAATTGACTATTTGGGGCATACCATCTCTAGCCAGGGAGTGCACATGGACAAACAGAAAGTACAGGCAGTAATAGAGTGGAAACAGCCTTAGAACCTTAAACAGCTCCGAGGGTTCCTTGGCCTCACTGGTTATTATAGGAGGTTCATTAAAGGTTATGCATCCATGGCAACTCCTCTTACAGAATTATTGAAGAAAGATGTTTTTCAATGGAATGAAGCAGCTACTCTTGCATTCAATCAATTGAAAAATACAGTAACCTCTCAATCGGTATTAACATTACCAAATTTTGAGCTTCCCTTTGAAATTGAAACAGATGCCTCGGGTAAGGGCATAGGCGCAGTATTGATGCAGAATAAGCATCCAATAGCCTTTTTCTCTAAGAAGTTATCACCATCAATGCAGAGGCAATCAACCTATATTAGAGAATTGTATGCCATCATAGAAGCTATTGCTAAATTTCGCCACTACCTGCTAGGGAGAAAATTCATCATACAAACTGATCATCAAAGCCTAAAGGCGCTGCTGGAACAAAATCTTCATACCCCAGACCAACATAAATGGCTTCACAGACTATTAGGCTATGACTTTGAGATTCATTATAAACCAGGAAATGAAAATGTTCCTGCAGATGCTCTCTCTAGAAGCTACTTTGTTGCATGGTCTACACCAAATTTAGATTGGTTGCAGATTTTAAAGACTGATTTGGAACGATGAGGAATTGAAAATGGTATTACAGCAATGCCAGGAAGGGAATAAGGGTGTTACACCTTACAGTTGCAGAAATGGCATTTTACTATTGAAAAATAGAGTGGTGATTCTTAGAAATAGCAGCCTCATAAGCCTTGTGCTCCAAGAATATCATGATAGCAGCAAAGGAGAACATTTTGGGGTGGCTAAGACAGTGGAAAGAATTTGCACAAATTTCTATTGGCCTGATATGCAAAAACACATACGGGAGTATGTACTCAATTGCTCAATATATCAGAAAGCAAAGTCTAAAACCAAATTACCTATTGGGTTGTTGCAACCCTTATCGGTACCATCACAGATTTGGGAGGCAATATATATGGATGGCATCACTGCATTGCCTTTATCTTAAGGATTTTCAGTAATAATGGTAATTATTGACAGACTCACTAAATTTGCACACTTCCTGGCCTTAAAGCATGACTTCACCAGCAAATATGTTGCTAAAGTTTTTGTGAAAAATGTGATAAAGCTTAATGGTTTCCCTCAGATCATTGTCTCGGATAGGGACAAGGTCTTTATTAGTAAATTCTGGAAGCAATTGTTCAGGTTGCAAGGTACAACATTAGCAATGAGCTTCGCATACCATCCTGAGACTGATGGTCAAAGTGAAGTTCTTAATAAGACATTAGAAATGTATTTGAGATGTCTATGTTATGATAATCCAAAGAATTGGACAACAATGCTTCCATGGGCTCAGTACTAGTACAATACCACATGGCATAGCAGCATCAAAATGACTCCATATAAGGCTCTTTACGGGAGAGATCCGCCAGCACTCATCAAATATGAAGTGTCAGACCAAGATGAAGTGTCTTTACAAGATATATCAGTGGCCAGAGACAAGTCGTTAGACCAGCTTAAGTACAACATGTTCCACGCTCAACAGTTCATGCAAAATTATGCAGATAAAGAAAGAAGAGAGTTGGAGTTTGAGGTAGGAGCTTTAGTATTGGTCAAACTGCAACCTTATAGTAGCATTGAGGAAAAATCAGAAGTTGAGTGTGAAATATTTTGGGCCATTTAACATTAAAAAGAAGATTAGTTTTGTTGCTTATCAATTAGAGTTTCCAAAAACTGCAAAAATCCACAATGTGCTTCATATCTCGATTTTAAAGAAGTTTAGGGGGGATCAGAAAACTCCCTACATTCCACTGCCACTACAAACAACGGAGCAAGGACCTATGTTGATTCCCACAGCGGTGGTAAATAGCAGGTTAATTCTCCAAAAAGGAAAAGAAGTGCAACAAATCCAAGTTCACTGAGGACCAGATGAAGCAGCAAAGAGATTATGGGAAGTTCTAGCTGAATTTTGTAAGGCATACCCCCAATTCAACCTTGACGACAAGGTTGAGATAAAAGGGGAGGGTATTGTAAGGAATAAAATGAATAGCAGGGCCAATTTTGGAAAGAATGGGAAAATAGAATCAGTTAGGGAAAAATTCCACGTGGCAGACGATCAGGAAATTAGCAGTATCAGGAGAAATGCAAGGAAGCTAGCTATGAATAGGTGGAGGGAGGATTTCATTTGGTAACAATATTCTGGTGAATTCCTTATCTCTCTCTCTGCATCATAATCTTTTGGGTTATGCCTCACATGTCCTTCCCTCTATACTGTCATATTCTTTTCCCTGATAAGTTCCTAGTATAATGTCTAGGTGACCGCTGCAATTGGTGATTTAGATTGAGATCCAAGAGCAATGAAGATGTTTACTTTCTTATATGATATAGTAGCCTGTTACTGTATTGCATATTCCATTTTTATTTTCTGCTATATTCTAAAATTACATACTCTGTTATAAGACAATTGCACTGTTCCATTGAATTGCAAGTAGCTGAAGTCGAATTTTGTTTCTGTTCAATTTCACCCTTCTAGTCATCGTCAAAAAGGGAGAGATTGTTGAATATTAGACGGTCCAAAGTCCCTTTAGAGGATCAAATCATTTGATAAAGTTTTGATGATAACAAAACTCAAGTATGCATTTATATTTGATGACTTATATACATTGCGCAGTTAACATTATTAAAGCAGGAGACACGTGGTCCATAAAGAGATAAGTTTTCTTACTATTTACTTTTATGTGGTATTGATTTGATTTAAATTGATGTTATAACATTATGTGCTTTAACGTTCATATTTGTTCATAATGAAAATTATTCAAATTATTATGAAATACTTAAATGTGATTAATTGATTTTATATCATATTGTGCTTTAATGTTTAGATTTGTTCATAATGGAAATTATTCAAATTATTATGAAATATTTAAATATGATTAATTGATTTTATATCATATTGTGCTTTAATGTTCGAAGTTGTTCATAATGAAAATTATTCATATTATTGATGAGTATCTCAAATATAATTTCTCTATGTTATTTTAAATTATTTCTGATACAGAATTAATCAAGTTTAATGCAATATAAAATATTAGAGAAATATTTACAGTTTGAGCTCCATACATTAGAAAGTCAAGATTTCTCTGTTCAAGCATCCCAACGGCTAGTTTATAAAAAAACTACATTTAGAGAAGCAATTTCAAGTTCAAGAACAAGAAGCGAAAAGAGAAATACATCATATAATACATTGAAGAAAATCTACTGAGTGTCTATTGTCAATATGTTATAAAGAGCACATAGAGTTTTGGATTGTGTGAAACCATTGTGTAATTCTTCACCTTTGTGAAGTAAACCCTTGTGAGCTTTCATTGTTCTCTATTTTGAGAGTGTTTCTTCAATTCTTGAGTGGTCTTGGTCTCAGGGGAAGATTGGGACTGGTATAACCTGGAGAGGTTTGTGTACTCGTTATAACCTGGAGAGGTTTTTGTACTCATTATAACCTGAAGAGGTTTGTGTACTCGTTATAACATGGAGAGGTTTGTGTACTCGTTGTAACCATTTATGATACAGTGGAACACCTTGAACAGTTTGTTCAAGGAAGAACTGGACGTAGCCCAAGAGATTAGGGTGAACCAGTATAAAACTGCTTCATCCGTGCTTATATATTCTGGCCTTGGACAATCTTGTTTGGTGATATTTACTTATACAGAATTGAGTTCAGACTCCATTCAACCCCCTTTCTGGAGCCAGTTGTTCCTACATAGGGTTTAAGGTTCCTTAGGATTTTGATAGGGTTTAAGGTTCCTTCTGAGGCTGTAACAAGAGCAGTAATCTCTCTAAAGGTATAAGGATTATGCTTCAAGCAGCAGCCCCTTTAGATATAATATATTTTTTCACATTCAATTTGTATCTATTACAGAGTATGAAAACACTAACATTGGATATTAAAATTTTCACAGATTAAACATGCAAAGTAATAGACATATACATATCAGAAAAACACATTGCAATTATACAGGAGCAAAGTGATTAAGACATACCAATTGTAGTTTCCAAAAATGCTTCCTTTTAATTTGCTTTAAGCTTTTTCCCCAATTTGTGAGAACTGGACTCTAATTCTTGAATAAACTAGATTTTGTCTTTAATTTTTCTGCCTCTGTGAATTGTACCTATAGAATTGTTTTTTGTATTTTCTTTCTTAAATTTCTAACAGATGGAAAAAACGTGTTTTTCCCTCGTGAAGAATATTTGTCTTTTTATAAAAATTTGTCAACCTTTCAGATTATCACCTCTAGTTAATGTCACCTTAACTGATACATTAATCAACATTGTTTGCAATTAAGCATAATAATCGTCAATTATTAGAAAATGTTACAAAACTAAATCCTTTAGAAGTCATCAGCTCACCTATTCAAATTTCCAATTCTTTTTTAATTAATCTTATTAATTTTCGTGCACCAAAAATAGATACTTGAAAAGGCAGCCCGAAAAATAAAAAGTCAGAAAATAAAAATAAAAATAAACGAGCATAACAGTTATTATTAGTGAAACAGAAAAATAGAGGAAAAAGTGCAGAAACTAGGATGCTGCACACACTAAGCAATTAATTAAAAGGAGTACTAAATTAACTTTTTTTCTTTTCTCACTTTTCTTTTCTTTTTTTCTTTCTCTGCTATTTATTTTCAAAATGGAACCAAAAATTTTCTCTTTTTTCTCTTTTTCAAGAAATACTTTTATTTTCCCGGACAAAATTGGGTGTTGATAGCTGCCCCTCTTTACTTAACTTTTACTGGATAATTTGAAAATCAAGATTTTCACATTATCACAATAAAAGATAAGTAAAGACGAAAACACTGATTTCATTCAATTTGAAAATAAAATAAATCTATGGACAAAGGTCGAGACCTTGCTTTATAGGGGATCACGGTCCAAGAGATGGCCAAGACCTTAAACTGAGCCAAGAGGGTCATGAATCGAAAGATAGGTGAAAGTGGCCAAGACCTTGCTTTGTAGGGGATCATGGTCCACAAGATAAGAGGTTGGTCATGACCTTGCACTCTAAGGTATCAACGAACCAAAAGATAAGAAGAAGAAGGTGAGGAATATGCATAAGTGCATACAAGAGGAAGAAGAAGATGCATAAGTGCATACAAGAGGAAGAAGAAGATGTATAAGTGCATATAAGAGGAAGATGCATAAGTACATACAAGAGGAAGAAGAAGATGCATGAGTGCATACAAGAGGAAGATGCATAAGTGCATATAAGAGGAAAAAGAAGAAGATGTCTAACTGCATAAAAGAGGAAGAAGAAGATGCATAAGTGCATACAAAAGAAATAAGAAGATGCATATGTGCATACAAGAGGAAGACGAAGATGCATAAATGCTTCTAAAAATGCATGAAAACTTTGAGCTTTCGTTTGCATGAAAAAAGGTGCATATGGAAATGCATGAAAAATTTGATTTCTTTCTTCATTAGAGATTTGACATTAAGTCCTTTCCCTAATCATAACTTTGAGTTATTTTTAAATAGAATCTTGAGAGGGTCATGAAACCATCATCTGAAAACCCAATTTTTGTTTTAAATGCATGTATGGATGCATGAGAGTTTTGGCTTACTTTTATTTTTAATGCATATATGAATACTTTTTTATTTTGAATTTTGTTTTAAATTCATGAATGAACACATGAAATTCAATTTTTCAAAACTGAATATGAGAATGCATGAAATTCTTTTGAGAAAATTCTATTTTCCTTGAATGATAATGCATAGAATGAAAATTTTTCTATTACCTTGAATAATCTATTTTTGAATTTTTTTAATAATGTATGAAATTCTATTTTTGATGAATGCATGCATAGTGAATGCATGAAAATTTATCTTGAGAAAATGTATAAGTGCATGAAAATCTATTTTGAAAAAAATGCATGTATAAATGCATAAAATTCATTTTGAGATTTTGTTTTTGCTTGAATGAGAATGCATGAATGAATGTATGAGATTTTATTTTTCAAATGATTTTGAATGTATGTAAATTTTTTTTTATTCTTTAAAAAAATCAATGATTTTCCATATTTTAAAAATTATGTACAAAGGGTTTTTTTTCAATTTTCACGTTTCAAAAAGTTTGTACAAGGATTTTTCAATGATTTTTTTTTTTCAAAAAATATGTACAAAGAATTTTTTTTCAAAAAGTTTTTCAATGATTTTTTCAAAAATATGAACAAAGGTAGGTCTAACTTTCATTGGGGAAGTATTAGGAAGTAGAGGAATGGCATGATCATGTGTTCTCGTGGGTGGTAAGCCATGTGGAACTTGAAACACTTCTTTGAATGTCTACAATAAACTTGTCACGTCGGGGTGTGTATCCAGTGGCATTTCTATTCTTGCTTGTTGTGATTCTTCTACCGCTTGCCATTGTAAAGTATATGAAAATATATTTGGCTGAGTTCAAGAGGGGGATGAATTGAACTTTAAAAGATTTTTCCAATTTAAAACACTGAAAAGAGTTTAGTGAATAGAAAAAATTTTCTGAATCTCTCAATGATAAAAGATTTAAGGTGCAGTGGTGAAATAAATCGATTTCAGGCACGAATAAATCGATTTATTTTGCTAGCAGAGAGCAAATTTTAAACAGCACACACACCAGTTGAATTTTATGCAGCAGAATTTAATCTAACCAATATTATCCAGCAAATACAGTATGAAGCAAATTAACTCACACAATTTCAAAGTAATATATCACACAGATTCAATCACACCAAATTGCACACAAGATATAATACAAATAGAAATACTAATACTCAATTTGCAAGTTCATGTAACTGAGATATATCAAAATCAATATCAACTAAGAATGTCAAGTCCAATGCAACTATATAAAACACAACAGTTCAGCAGACTCAATCTAAAGATGATCAATACCAAAGATTCACAATCACTTCAATAGTATCACATAAACACACCAAAGACAGTTTTGCAAATCAGTACTGAAATACTTATTTTGGATTTCCAAAATTAAGAAGAATTAGCATTGCTACTTTCAAGATCAGATTGGACAACCACTAAGATTGAGAACAAATATTGAAATTCAATTACTACAATAATAGCAGTTCTACAAATTATTCAGGATTCAATTTGAACAACTCAGTTGTGATTTGGAGTCAAAAACAAAGACATTTTCAGAGTTACAAAACCTTGTTGTCGCAACCGGGGTCACGACGGGGACGGCGAACAAAAACAATTTTATTTTAATTTTTAAAACAGAGGAGTCGCCACCATAGTTTATTAGGAAACACTATGGAAAACCAAAAAACAAGATAAGGCAA
>Ga0209700_109270_pt1 | contig 11620 bp, 4 predicted proteins | sample SiratroredBW_FD_187528 | JGI IMG/M metagenome (GOLD analysis project Ga0209700, IMG submission 187528) | Root nodule microbial communities of legume samples collected from California, USA - Siratro red BW (SPAdes) (version 2) | ecosystem: Host-associated > Plants > Roots > Nodule | place: USA...
ATATTAAATATAATAATAATATTAAAAACAAAAAAATAAAAATATTAATAAAAGTAATAAAAAAATTAATAATAATAATAATATCAATAATAATAATAACGATATTAATGATAATAATAATATTAATACTAATAATATTAATTATAATAATAATATAAATAATAATATTAATTATTAATATTATCTACAGATTTAAATTTTTATATAAAATCTATAAATAAGGTAATTATTTATGAATGAATTCACCTACCAATCTAAATCTGTAAATAATACTAAAATTAGTTACGAATTTTTGTCTAATAATAATTTATAGATAAATCAATTTTTTTTTTTGTTGTGACTTAACTGTATCACAAGCTTTCTTATAATATATCTACATAATTAGACAAGGTTTTTTTTATTTCTTCTTACCATTTCCATTACTTCATTTGTTATTGGAACATCATTTAAAAAGTCCTTTTCTTAATATAAAAGCTGATTGTAAAACTCTCTTTAATATTTTAGATCAGACTTTAAAAAATATCTTATTAAATAGAACTTTCCACCAACGATATTAGTCATACTCATTTAAACCTTGGAGAATTTTTCATTTTAATAAACAAAGGTTTAGTATAGAAAAAAAATATTTTCTCTTATTTCTAAAATCTTTAGAACACATCTCCTTTATCTTAATGTCCACTTCTAGCTTTCTTACAATATTTCTTTTCTATCCATTTTACAAGATTTTTTTTTCAAGTTAATTCTTCCTATCCATCATTACATCAATGAGGAATAAAAGTAAGAGTATATGTTCTTACAAAAGTATTTCAAACACTTTTCTATATATCTTTATAGTAATCAATTTAGAAATAACCATTTAAAATTATGTATGAACCAATATTAAATGGTGGTTTTTGTATATATTAACCATATAAAAAAATTGCAAAATATTATAAGTTTATTATTCTGTTTCTTTCTCCATCAGTTTCAAAAATTGATATAGAATGATATCGTGAAATCTTTTGTAGTAATTCATATTTATTAGAGGTGGTTTCTAAAATTAAGTGCAGAAAATATTTGTGAAATAACAACATTAAATTGAACTTGAACAATACCATTTATAATATTCATCGGTTGCTTTTTAACTATTCAATGTTTATTTTTTTTTTACTTTTTATTCTATTTAATTGTTATATTTAAAGTTTACATAATATTAATTATTTTTTATTATTTATAAACTTATTTTTTTTTACCTAATCTTGAATTAGTTGACATATATGTATTTATTGTAATGTGGAAAAGAAAGATAAAATATTAAATTTTATAAACATTTCATTAAAGTTAAAAAAATTATTATTTTTTATTTGTTTCGAAATAAACTTAAAAGACTCATAAAATGAAATGAGAAAAAGTATGTGAGTCCAATAAACGTCATATTTTCTTTTTATGAACGATTAGAGTGGAAGTAGTTTTTATCTTGCGAAGTCAATGCCCTTAAATTGAAGAGATTGGTAACTAACGCATGGTGAACACGTCTTTGTTACATTAATTATGGAGAAGGAAATTTAGAAATTTAAGACTTTTGGTGTTATTTATTTATCAGTTCAATGAACTTCGATTTAAGAAAGTTCTCTTGTATGACGTGCCTTAATTAATTGAATTATTGACTACAAAGTAATTATACTAAACTATTAAATTTCTCTAAATAACTAATAACTCTAATATATATATATATATATATATATATATATATATATATATATATATTTCATTAATATTTTTCGTATTTATTTTCTTTCGGATTATGCATCTACAACAACATGGATTTGATTATTGGGTTCTTTAAGTACGTGTTCGGTGTTAGATAAAAGCATTCAATAACATGAAACTCTACGTTTAATTTATTTATTGGGTTGTTTAAGTAAATTTTCTGTGTTAGATATACAAAAACATTTAATAAGATGATGAAACGCTACATTTAATTGGAGAACAATACCCATCACCCATTAATCTCATTTCTAAGATCAGTTAAACATAGATGTTGGAGTAGTTCTTTTACCATACCACAGATGTGCAATTTATCAAATCAAAATAATTATAAATTTAATTTCTAAAAACTGTTAATTAAGGATTACACTAAAATAAGCAAACATTAACAGCAAGTTAATAATCATAAGTTTACAAAATAACTATTTTAGAACATCTAAACTTTACAGAAAGCCAATAGAATTTCTCTCACTTTGTTTTATTAATGCGATAGACATTAATATATAGTTTTCTCCCTCTCTTCGGCAAATCTCTCAAAGTGGTATAACTTTTATCTGAAATTCTCAAAATGGTGTACTTTTTTATTTGTTTCTAGATATTGGTAAATAGTGCATAGGAGGATAATATCATTGTAAAGAAACAATGTCCTTATTACACAATTTAATTTAACATTAAATAAAATCAGAGAACACAATTTTAGTTTACTAGATAAGATTTCAATTAATGAGTTAATTAAAATTGAATAAAATTTCAATTAATGAGTTAATTAAAATTGTGAGAATACTGTGCAAGTAAAATAAATAGACAGTTACAAAATCATTTTATTTATTGATAAATATGTAATGGTTGAAATTAGTTCTGATTAAGTAATTGAATAATTGTGAAGTTAATTTGAATAGAAGAGTGTTTACATATTGTGAAGAAAAATTACCTAGATATCATTTAAAAACTAACAATAAATTTATTTAAAAAATTATATAATATTTTCAAATTTTTCTTTCTAAATTTATTGCTAAATTTCAATTTTATTTTAAATTATTTTTATATTAGTAACTAACTTCAAATATCCAACTTATACTTAATTTTGCTAAATATATTTTATTATTAAATTTTAATTTTATTTTATTTTTCTTTTCAATATCAAACTTACTCTTAATTTAATTTAATTTAATATATAAATAGACATAATTTTTATTTCAATCATTAGATATTTATCAATAAATAAAACAACTTTGTAACTTTACATTATTTTAATTACACAGTAATAATACAACACACGTGCCAAAAATAGAAGAAGAAGAATGGGTAGAGAATTTTAATTAACTCATTAATTTTAATTTGATTGCACCATTTCTAGTAAACTAAAATAGTGTTATCTTTTCATGATTTTATTTATTTTTTCACATTGACAAGCACAATTTACTATATCGAGAAATAAATAAAAAATACACCATTGTGATAATTTGACATAAAAATTACACCAATTTAAAAAATTTGCCCCTCTCTTCCTATTATCACCTTTATATAGATTTTTCATAGTGATTAAATGTTTTAAATTGTATACTGACTAAACATACTCTGCTTATAAAATAACATCGAGTCACATAATATTTTCACTTATTATTATTATTTTATATTTACTGTCATCAGAATATAATAAATTTTTATCAAAAAAAGTTTTCATGTAATTAACTAAAAGAAATTTGGTTGTGAAAAGATATTTTGCCATAATATAAACCCTATGTACCTACACACATGTTGAACACCCTAACCCCACTCCTCCTTTGCTCTCCCTACGAACATGGAGCTCTTCCCCTTCCTCTTCCTTGCCCTTTTCTTTGCTCTCTGTCTCTACTTCGCTAGAGAAAAACCCCACAACAACAAAGCCTTAAAAGTCTACCCTCTCATCGGGAGCTTACCGGCATTCCTCAAAAACCGCCACCGCTTCCTCGAATGGACCACCCAACTCCTCAATCACTGCCCCACCAACACCGCCGTCGTCTCCCACCCCTACAGATTCAACGTCGTCGTAACGGCCAACCCCGACAACGTGGAACACATGCTCAAAACCCGATTCCAAAACTACCAAAAGGGTGAACGCTTCATCCACCTCCTCCAAGACTTCCTCGGCAACGGAATCTTCAACTCCGACAATGAAACCTGGAAGGTGCAGCGAAAAATCGCCAGCCACGAGTTCAGCACCAAATCACTCCGTAACTTCATTGTCAACTCCGTCACCACCGAACTCCAAACCAGGCTTCTTCCAATCCTCTCCAAAGCCTCCCAGACAAACAGGGTCCTCGATTTGCAGAACCTCTTCGAGCGCTTCAGCTTCGACAACGTCTGCAAGCTAGCCTTCAACGTCGACCCCGCCTGCCTCGGCGGTGACGGCACTGCTGGCGCCAAGTTCATGAGATCGTTCGAGGATGCCGCCAAGCTGAGTTCAGAGAGGTTCCTGAGCGTGTCTCGCTTCGTGTGGAAAACAAAGAAGCTGTTCAACTTTGGATCAGAAGGGAGGCTCAGAGAATCAATCACCACCGTCCTCGAGTTCGCTGACTCCATCATACGGTCGAGATTGGAAACGAAGGAACACACCCGCGACGACGAAGATTTACTTTCGCGGTTTATGAGAGCAGAGGAGAGCTCACCGGAGTTTCTTCGCGACGTTGTGATAAGTTTCATTCTCGCGGGGCGTGACTCGACGTCGTCCGCGCTCACCTGGTTCTTCTGGATTCTTTCTTCCAGACCTCACGTGCAGAGAAAAATTCGCGACGAAATCGCTAGGGTTCGGTCGGCCACGGGCGTTGTTGGCGCGTTAGGGTACGAGGAGCTGAGAGAGTTGCATTACTTGCATGCGGCCATTTCAGAGTCGATGAGGTTGTACCCGCCCGTGCCGGTTGACACGAAGGAGTGTCAGAACGACGACGTTTTGCCGGACGGAACGAGGGTTGGTAAGGGGTGGCTGATAACATACCACACGTACGCCATGGGAAGAACGGAGAGCGTGTGGGGAAAGGATTGTACCGAATATAATCCCGAAAGGTGGTTGGAGAATGGCGCGTTCCGAACGGAGAATCCGTTCCGTTTTCCGGTGTTTCACGCGGGTCCTCGCATGTGTCTGGGGAAAGAGATGGCTTATATTCAGATGAAGTCCATTGCAGCTTCGATGATGGAGAGGTTTGAGATTGAGGTAGTGGATAAGGACACGTGTCCAGAGCATGTCCTTTCTTTGACGTTGAGGATGAAGGGAGGGTTGCCGGTGAGGGTAAGAGTAAGGGATGGCTGCTAAGGGTGGGTTCTCTTCCACCACTGCATGCTTCAACCGTTTGTGATAGTTTCAGGAAATTTAAATTAAGAATAAGTAAAATATGTATATAATATGTTGAACAGGTTATGAATAACTGATCCGAAAGTAGTATTACGATCTTTTATATAATTAGTGATAAGTGTTTTCATGATCATAGAAAAATCAAAGATACTGAATTCTGTATTCTATACAAGAGGTACAAATATATATTAATTCAATTATGGAAGTATCTTAATATAGCGCTCTTGAAAGGTATTATAATTGTCGAGTTAAGAGAGGACGATCAAGTTGCTCATCACAATTTTGTAACTAATCATATGACCTAATAAAACTTTTCCAAGTCATTTACCGTTTCCACTACAAGTCATAAAAATTCAAAAAATATGGAGAACAATCCATTTGTTCCCCATCTAAAAAGTGAAATGTGCTTATGTCTACCTTCTGGATATTCGGATGCAAAGTTTATTTTGATATTCGGATCTAGAACCAAAAATAGTAATACGTACTCTCCGGTTTTTGCTATAAAGCATTATTAACCGAGTTATGTGGTAAAAAAATAGGTGAACCAATTCTTATAACTTTCTAAGGAATGATATTGTCTTACCTATTTTATTTTTAATAATAAACATTTTAGTCTTTGCATATTTCCTAAGATATTGATATTGAAAGGGCTGAAACTAGAAGCATTTAATTTGTCTTGTCAAAGTGATGGTGTAGAAGTACATGCTAAATCTAAAAATGGTTAATGCCCGTAAGTATATTTATCAATGGGTAATTTTCTCACCCACTAATATCTCTTATTAATAAAATTACTACTAAACTATAAGGGCCACACAATCTATACGGTAATGGCCACATAATCTAAATAATAATATTATAATAATTATTATTATTTATTATATTTATAATTATGATTGTTAATATTATTAATAATATTATTATTATTATCTTTAATAATATTATTATTATTTTTATTATTATCATTTTTATTAAAAATGATAATAATATTAATAATAATATAAATAATATCAATAATAATATTGATAAAAACAATATTAATAAGATTCATAATAACAATAATAAATTAAAAAAATTTAAAATACTAATATTATTAATAATTTTAATATGGATAATAAAAATAACATTAATAATAATAATATTGGAAATAAGAATATAAATGTTAACATAGTAATAACATTATTGATAATATTATTATTAACTATTATAATAATAATAATAATAATCATATCACAAATATTTTTAATATAACTGAAAATAATATAAAAAATATTAATAATATTAAAACTATTTTTCATATAAATATAAATAATGTTGATAATAATATAAATAATATGAATAGAAGTATTAATAATATTCCATATATTAAAAGACAAATAATAATAATGTTAATATAAATAATAATAATAATAATATTATCAATAATATTAATAATATTTTTTGTATAAATATTAATAATATTAAAAACTTTAAAAATATTAAAAACAACATTAATAATTTGAAAAAAAATATAATACTGATAATAATAATTATAATTTTAATAATATTATAACTAACAATATTAGAATAATAATAAAAACAATAATATTAGCAATAATATTAATAATATTCACCTTTCCTAATATTATTATTAATAAATCAATATGAACATTATTAATAAGAGATAATAGTAGTTTTATCCATAAATATAAGTTCTTAGGTATTACCCAAGGACATAGGTCCGTAGGTATTACCCACGGACATAGGTCTGTAGGTATTATCTACGAAAATAGTTCGTGGATAATACCTACGGATTTGTCTCCGTGGGTAATATCTACGAACCTATGTCCGTGGATAATACCTATGGACTTAAATCCGTGGATAATACCTACAGACACATATATGTAGGTAATAATCCGTGGGTAATGTTGAAAAATTTACCTACGGATACAAATCCGTGGGTAATAATCCGTGGGTAAATTGAGTTTTTCTTGTAGTGAGTACTAGTGAGTTTTGTCAAAACTATCAAATAAAGTAGGCTTTTTTTTTTTCTTTGTATTATATTGACATTGTGCATATGGTTCCATTATATTCCACACTTCTTAGGATTAGTTATCATTTTGGATCTTAATCTATATTATTTTTTTTTTATTTAAGAATAATCTAGGATATAACCCATGATTGTTTATGGGGTAATGACTTAAATATTTCATTGTACTTTTATGGAGAATCAAATATATTTAACCTTCTCTATTCATTTTATATGATTAAGACTTGCTAATTTGGAAGGACCATATGTAAATTAAAAACATTAATTTTCATAGTAATCAAGTGTTTATTTAGACTATTACAAAAAAGACAAGAAAAAAAAGCTTAACTTAACACAATCTTTGCAAGTTTAAAATAGTGTGATAAAATTTTATTAGAAAATTTGTGAATTGTAATATGAGGTGTATGTGTACATATAACACCTCATATTTTAAATTATAAACTACAAAGTTGTGTGTTTTCGTGATTGACATAATGAAACTTTTGAGAATGATTGTAGAGTTGTGGTCCTTCACAAACCGAGCAAGTGACTAAGTCTTAGGTCGGAGAAGATGTTTTCACCCAGAAGTGAACTATTCAGCACACCAAAGAAACAACTCATAATAATCTCAACACTTAGATGAATAACATAACATACAAAAACATAGATGAATACCATCATAACTATTAACCTTCCACCCAACTAAAAGTTCAATCACATTGAGAAGTAGATGACTTGACTGATTTAGATACATATCTAAAGGCCTATATGACTCAAATATTCTTTAATGACCGTAAAATCTTCTCTCTCTCTTAGTGATATAGCGTAGGTCAAAGGTTTATGCAAAGTATAAAAAACAAACACCTATACGTAAGTCGAAATTACATTGGCTTGTTGGGTGGAGACTATCTTACGTCGGCCACACAACCTAACGCTTAACTGAATGTAATAAAGTAAATGGCAGAAGCTTGAGGGGGTCAGCCCACATTATAATATAATAATAAATTTATTTTGAGGGTTGCGTGGGTTCGGCCGGACACACATAAATTATTAAATATCTAATTAGGTGGAGTTTGTGTGGGGGTTGGCCCACACTTATAAAATCAAAAAATTTATTTTGAAGGTTGTGTGAGTTTGACCCTCGCATTCGTAAATTATTAAATATTTAATTGGGTAGAGCGTTAGGGAATTGCGGGGGTCTGACTGACGCTTAAAATAAAATAATACATTATTTTTATTGTTGTGTGGGTTTGACCCTCGGATGATGTGAATTATTAAATATTTAATTGGCAGTAGCGTGGATTGAGCCCACATAAAGAGTAATTTAAAAAAAATGTTTAAAAAAAAAAAAAAAAAAAAAAACCAAAAAAAAAAAAAAAAAAAAAAAAAAAAATAAAAAAAAAAATTTAAAAAAAAAAAAAAAAAAACACACCCCTGAAAATTAGAAAACATCCAGCAACAACAGAATAAGAACATTAACAACCTTATAAATTGAAATACAAAATTACAATTATAGTCAATTAAAAAAATAAACTGAAATGTTTAAAAACAAAATTGCAGTTTTAAAATAAATGAAAAAAAGACATATGTAGAACATATTGTAAAACTCATGGGAAGGGCTTGTCGTCATCAGCTTCATCATAGTACGAGTGAACTTGACTCGTACCAGTTGAAGTATCAACACATTGATGATCCATCATGGTGGCAAGTTGTTGTTGCACGAGCTTCACATGGTCCTACAACTAGCTAGTTATTTCCTTTGTCGTTCTTGCTTCTTCCTTTGCTTCGTTGACTTCGTTTTGAAGTCGCTCTTCAAAGGCCACGTGAGTAGAGTAATTAGTGGCAGAAGCAACGAATGACAACTGAATGGGGGAAGACACTCCTTGGTGGTAGTTAGCAGCCAAGTCTCATGTGCCATAAACTCAACCTTTACTCTTTCCTCCAGTAACCTCCTTCCAAGCTTGAATCTTGGTTGCTGGATCTAGATGAGGAGCATCAATGTTGGAACTTGATGAGCTTTTTGATTATATGGCCCTCAATCGATGATGATAATTTTCCTATACTATGATTATAACATCGAAATGTTAGAAAATTAGATTAAAAATTTTGAATGGATGAGAGAAAATTTTAAGATTAAACTTACATAAGTCTCGTGTGAGCGAGTATTAACCCATACACCCTTCTTATTCTTGTGAGTGGCCATAAACTAATATTATTCTTCGTAGTAACATTTCTTTGACTTTGTCTAATCTAAAAGGGCCTGAGCGCATTTATCCCTATACTTAAACATCAAATTAAGGACTTCAAATATACCTAAAAATCAAATTAAGGACTTGATTTAGACACACAATTTGCTTCACATATCATTTTTAAAGTGTTAACCATTGAACTGACCTGAAATGCAAAGCTGAGTTTAGGAGTAAACCGCAAACCACCGTAGACCACCGAAGACCACGCCCAAATGTCGACCACCACAGACCACCGCAACACGTAATCCCAAATTAAAAAAATCAAGAAACCCAATGGCGAAATCAAAAGTTAAACTGAAGAATGAACCAAATTCCAACTTACAATGCAATGAGGATCCAATTTGAACACAAATGGTGAAGAAATTTTAGGATATGGGGCACAGGTTACTGCTCGTGCCGAAGACAAACGCGTAACAGGAAATTTTAGTTTGGGGGTTTTTATAAGGTACTGCGTCGACCATGTATGAGCTAAACCCATGCTTTATAAATTTAACCATGCGACGACCCAACCCACGCACCATGCCATGTATGCCTCATATGCGTTGGTCTGGCCTACACTAACCTAGGATTAAAAAAATGTGTCGGCCAAGCCCACGTCTGCTGTAAATTTATTAAATTTTAGTTAATTATAAATTTATTATTTTTAATATATTTCTTAAAATATTGTGCCAGAAGGGTAAATTTTCTCAATAACCCTTTCGATGGAATCATATATTTGTAAAAGCAGTAAAACAATATAGCAAATTCCTTCATTATTGTTGTAGTCATGGTCATAATTTTTATAAAATAGTTTTATATTAACTCGACTAACTAATAACTTAATAACCTAGGTCCAAAACACATTGTAAACGATATTTTCATATTTTCGTGATAACGAACTAAACTTTACAATTCCTAGTAACCATTACATGTATTTTTATATGTTATTTTATATATTTTTAATATAAATAAATATATATATTATAATAAGCTATAAAATAAAGTGTGTAATTATTTTCTGTGGACTTAACAGTTTATCTCTACTAGGTAGTAGGGATATTAAATTTAGTTATCAAGAAAACTTTTGTCTTTTAATGCATTAGTACATTTTTTAGTGATTTTTTTATGTACAATTACAAAAAATAAAGTATTGTGATATTAAAATATAATTAAAATTAAACAAAAAATAATTTGAAAATCTTCTTTATTAATTTTTGTGGATAAATGACAATTTTATAATTATTGGTAATACCTGAAAACTTTGTTCACCCTCACATGTTTTATAATTGATAACCTTCATTCATAATTCAAATGCTAGTATGTTACTCTAGGTTAAATTAGAGAAAATTATATTTTTAGTCCTGTATTTTTTTTTTGTTAAATTTGGTTTTATTTTTATTTTAAAATTGATAAATCAATCCTTTAATTTTTGAAAATATGTGATTTTAGTTACTTTTATATTTAAATTAAACATTTAACAATTAATTTTATCTGTTACAAAGTTGAAGAAATCACTATATTAACATATGTTTTGAAGTTTGAGAACAAGTTTATTAATTTAAAGATATAAGAATTAAAACTAACTTTTATGAAAGATATAGAGACCAAAACTATATTTTTTTTCTAGAATATATTATTTACATAGAAATATAAGTAATATATTATTTACATAACAACCTAGGTTGGAACGTGTCTTCCAAATTGATTAGAAAAGAATTGACTCCTTATCTTATATTTTTATGAAACAATACTTATTTAAAAGAAAATTAAAATTAGTATGTGCCAGTGTAATACATGATTATTGCACGAAACCACATAATTTTATATCAAGCCACATAATATATAAATGTTATTTTCGTTTTTTAAATGCCACATGTTATTTATTCTTTAATTAGTTTTATATTAATCTAGTTATTTTTCTTTTTTTTCATTTCGATGTGCTTATTTTTATTCATTTTCATAAATACATTTTGTCAACACCCAATTTCGTCTGGGCAAGTAAATTATTTCAGATTATAAAATAATACAAAAATTAAAATAAAAGGGTGTGTTATCTAGTTTTATTATATTATTGTCATTTAAAAAAAAAGAGACTTTGGTTCCATTATATTCAATAAATAAGGTTTTAAAATAAAATTCATAAAAAGAAATAGTAAAGGAAGTCAGTTTATTAAAAATTTGTTAAAAATAATAGTAATTAAAAATATATTAAATTTTTCCATTAAAAGAAAACTAAAAAATGTGGTAATTAAAAGATGACAATTAAAAAAATAATAATAATTAATTAAAAAACGAAAATAACAAATAACAAAT
>Ga0209700_109271_pt1 | contig 11620 bp, 8 predicted proteins | sample SiratroredBW_FD_187528 | JGI IMG/M metagenome (GOLD analysis project Ga0209700, IMG submission 187528) | Root nodule microbial communities of legume samples collected from California, USA - Siratro red BW (SPAdes) (version 2) | ecosystem: Host-associated > Plants > Roots > Nodule | place: USA...
CATTGGATCTGTAAGCATGATTTGAAAGCGTCCATGATCACGAATGTCAATTGGCTCATCTAACACCTCCTCTGGCGAATGCACTCCATATTGAGTAAGTTGTAGGCCCCCACTATTGAAATCAACAGAATGATGTTTTCCATGAGTCTTCTCCACGTCTTCACATTCTCCGTCTCCTGCAACACAATCGGACCCACTAAGCCCACCTACACCGTCGCCCTCCTTCAGCATAGATGCTACTTCTTGGCCATGTTGAACTTGCTGGGCACCCTTTTCAACAGCAACACTATTATCATTGGTCCCCACCACCTCCAAGTTGGATCCATCAGCGGTACTGACAGCGCCAGAAAACTCGGTCTCCACCCCCTCCTCACGTTCCAACACCTCGCAGCACACGTCTCTGACCACGACGGCCGATGCGACGTCAACGTTCTGGGCTGCAGCGAGGGGCATGGTCGTCGAGCAACGCGAGTTGCTGCCATCGTCACCGGCAAAGGATCCTGAAGCCACGCCGCCTCCTGTCAGTATACCTCCTGTAGCTCCCATTAGGTTATAAAGTGGTGCTGCTACAATTGGGTATTCCCCCTCCTTGGATCCGAATTGGGCTTTGGGCCCAAACCACCCCTTACCTGCTGCACCCGCCTCTGCTGCACCTCCCCCACAGGCCCACTGGGTATCTACACATAACAATAACCTAGAAGGGGAGTAATCACACGCTTCAAGTTTCCGTTGGGGCATTACCCAATTTGCGTAAATGCTTTCTTCCATCTCTGCACCCTACTGATCCTTTGACATAGTTTTCACAAATGAGTTAGGTTGTACCAGCGTTACCATTTTCATGCAACCCTCCACCTGTCCATCTCTGTAATCTGCCAAGGTTTGACTATTTTCCAAAAAAGACTGAACCTCACTTCCTCCCCTTTGCAACGCCTGTCCTGGAATTTTATGATCGGAAGAGCTCCGACCTCGGTCAGCCCCCGTACCAGTGTTCATACCAACGGCCACGACGTCTACGTTTTCCAACTCATCATCCAAGGATAGAAGACTGTCACCCACTCTAGATTCCATTGCGGAACTAGATTCAGAAATAACGTCCTCGTTGAGCCACTTGTGTTGTTTACAATCCACATATGTATATTCCTCTTCCACAGAGATTTGATAGACCCTATCATTAATCCATACCTCCTCACAGATATGTACCGTGGACACCACAGCTAGTCTTACCTTCAATCGGGCAAACTCAACACACTCCCAGTTCAAAGTTGTTTCGTCCACATCAATAAGGGTACCAACTTTGCCCAAAACTTTCTGGAAGCAGTCAACCGTCCACAGAATAGAACCAATACGAATAGAATCTAGCTCTGTCTCCAGTTTAGGTACATTCTTAACATCACAGAATCTCACAAAGCCAAACCTATTTCCCCACCTATTAAGCTTTCTAGAAATGAATACTTCCTCAACCCTTCCCCACCTATGGAAGATTTTCAACATGTCACGCTCACCATATGTGTAGGGAAAGTGAGAGAAGAAAAAAGTAGTCAACTGCCACGGTTTAGACGGCCTACCTCCATGGATCTGCTTGGCGGAAGAAATCGCCATCAGTACAGCGCTTTACAATACCCGCACGCAGAAGAGAGAGAAAAGATTAGGAGATGCCGGATGATTTTTATGAAGAGTCTAAAGCCAGAGAGATTAGCAGTTAGAATGAAATGGCAAAAGTCACTGAAGACTTTCCAATTGGGACTAAAGCTAAAGTAGCATCAGGGAGTGAGTTTGCATCATCACAGGTCAACACAAATCAATCTATTTCCTGAATTATAGACCAAAGAATCATTAGGGCCTGAACAAAAATTCGTTAAAAGCTCTACATGAGTCACGTTCTTATGTTAGAGTAAGGTTTTATTAGTATAGTCCACACGTTACTATCTTATTCATTTTATATAGGAAAAGAGAACTTACGAAGAAGGAACTACATCGGCATATGTGGAGACAATAGCGTTGTCAACTGATTCAGAATCTGTTAGTTTATTATTTCGCTTATCACTTACTTTTGAATGTACTAAATATATACATAACTTCGCATGCTAAAATAATGCTGCCTATATTCATTAAATATATATATATATAATGAATATGGTGATGATAATATATATATATATATATATATATATATATATATATATATATATAATGAATATGGTGTCCTTGACCTTATAGATAACATAGGCCTTGAAGCTGATGTGGATTGATTTAATCTACGTAGGAACATGATGAAGGTCGAAAACACGTACCTTTTTCAATTGTGAACATAGAACTTGAAACCACTAATGATGTTGGTGGTGGAGACATTCAAGAACCTTCTAAGTCCACCATTGCCCATTTTGAGACTAAAAATTCTCCAGGTTAAGAAAACTCTTTGTATTTATTTTTATGTAATGCATGGTAATAGGTTGTTCTAACAGAGATCAATATGAATTTTATCGTTTGAATGTGTTTTTATAGTTTTACTTTTGGATGGCATGCTTAGTTATTTTCTCCTTCCTTTTCAGAGAAACTTTCTCAGATCAGTGAAGATTCAAGTGTTGCTTGTACTATAACAAGGGAGCTTGAGCAACTGGTCTCTGACAAGCATTTGGCTTTAGAAAACTTGGTTGTGTTAAGTAACTTCCTTGTGAAGCATGCTTGCCTTCGTTTAACAGGCAATGCAATGAGTGATAGATACAAGGGCTTTGCCTACACTTGTCTGGCTGACCTTTTGAAGTTTCTCCAAAGCCATAGTGTGTTTGATGTGTTGGGGTCAAGCCACTCTGAATTTGTTGAGTTATTACAAGATCTGCGTAATCTTGGTTTCAATAAGGATTGGTTGGATGATGTTGAAAGACTCAAAGTGCTTTGATTCAGTCTCTGAAGGATCTTAAACATCAATTTGAGGAACATGAGGCTCAAGTTTTCCATCTCAGGACTACTTTGAGCACGCACTTGGCTATCTGATATTATATATTCTTCTTTGTCTTGTTGTGCTGATAAAAGTTGGTTATGTTGAAACTTTGGTCTTTGCTTATATTTCACAGAACTTTTCATGTTTTCGCAAATAAAACCAACTAAACCATCATAATTTGTTTATGTTATTTTTTTTAATGCCTTTGTGTCTTTGGATACAACTGATTAAATATTAATTTCTTCCATTATTGAATGTGATTAGGTATTATGATTTTGTTGTTTATTTTAATTTTTTATCTAAGCAAAAAGCACATCATTACCGTCGAATACCCTTAAAGAAAACAAAATTACAATATTTTAATAGAAAATAAAATAGGCCAAACTTATATATTATAGCTTGTGTGTTATTCTTCACTTAAATTTGAAGTTTCACCTTGATAATTTATTAAATATGTCATTGAAACCTAAATTCAATGAAACAACTACAATAGAGTAGGTAGGTTTGTCTTCAATAAAAACAATATCTAAATTATAGTACTATGTCAAACACCTAATTTCATCCAGGCAAAAAAAAATTTTCTAAGTCAATTTTTGTGAGGTTTCAACTCCCTTTTGTTTAAACTGCTGAGTATTGCTCTTTTCCTTGCCGTTACCTTTGTCCATAGTCTCTTCAGCCTGAGTTTGGTTTCGAAACTCGCGAAGTTCCTCCAATTGCATAAACATGGCGGCCCTACACCTTAATTCTTCGAGGTTGAGGGTTTAGCTGTCTGCAAATAGCCCTGGGCGGAGTGTCATTATCAAATGGTGCAAAGCAACATTTGGATCCAGATTTTTGATCTGAAGAGTTAGCTTTCCGAACCTCTTCATGAATGTCGTCAGAGACCATCCTTTCTCCTGCCTCACATTGATCAAAGCTATAGAACCGACGTGGTGTGGTCGGCTGGTAGCGAACTAAGCATTGAACTTACTAACAAGCATATCAAAGCTAGCAATGGAGTAAGGGGGCAAGTGGGTAAACCAACTCGGGGCTGCCCCTTCAACAACGTGGGGAAAACGTGACAGAACACCATGTCATTATCAGTGTAAAGGCTTACTTGGATGGAAAAGATGTTAACGTGCTCATCCGGTTCAGTAGTTCCATCATAGGGTTCAATACTCAATCCCTTCCAATGGAAGGGGAGTTTAGAGTCTAGGATTCTATCCACATAGGGGATGCCTACGGCTTTCCCTTGCATATTGAGCGACGTCGGTTTCATGCGTCGTAGAATGGAATTTTGATCCTCTCGGGTCAGTTTGGTTGACCACAGTTTCACAGGTACCATGGATTTCTTCTTCACTCCTATGCCTTAAGTCGTTGATTTCTTCTTCATTTTTTCTGTTGCATGGCTGCCATCTGCTCATGCAGACCACTAGCATGGCCATAAGACCGTTTGCCACATTGTCGTGCTCCTGTATCTGGTCTTGAAGTTTGCTTTGCGTAAACACCATTGGAGTTTAGTCTGCATACCTCTCGGCCCCACGGTGGATGCCAATTGTTTTTACAGAGCCTAGCGGCCGAGAACAATAAATGTTCTTGCGGAGCCTTGAGGTTGAGAATAAGATTTCAAGGTGTCAACTATGCTGGTCTCTCTACAAATCTCTGATCTCCAGTAACTGAGATGATGGGGAAGTTGTCCAGGGGAAGGTATTTCGTCGTTTAGGCTGGTATTCAGTTCTCCGAGGTTAAGAATATGAATTGGGCCCTTCTTTCTTTTCCTATTCATTATTTATACCAATATGTGTAATAATTGTTTCTTAGGCATATGAAGGTGTGTAGTCTCTCTTGTTAGAGGTGATACCCTTCTTCTATATATTGTTTCAGAAGAAAACGTGTAGCTTTCCCTGTCAAAGATATTATTAACTTTCTTCTACCTATTGTGTCAGGGGAAAGCATGTAGTTCACACAACCTTACTTTCTTCATAAGGGAGTGCGTCACTCATTGAAATTTATTCTTGTGTCAGAAGTCCAAGTATTTGGTTCCAATATAAGAGAATCGACGAGACTAGTTTGTTGGAAGTTGTCGTATACTTATTAACTTATTAACTTATGCGTATTTTGTAATAAGTGACTTGTGAGTATGACTCATATCGTCTTGAAGAACGTTGTATTCTCGAACGGCCTTATAGTACAATATGCCTTGCCCACGAAAACTGAATTGGAATGCATAATTAATATAATTCTTTTAATATAATTTTTGCTAACGTGAAATACAACAAAGAATCGCAGTTAAAATAAGTAATAATTTTTTTTAGATAAAATATTATTTTAGTATTAGTTAGATCCATACTATATTTATTAAATAAGTTTCTAAATTTACTTGTGTCAGTTTGAGAAGTACTATAATTAAATAATTTTAAATTAAATAATTTTAAAGTAATTAGAATTAACATTGGATAAAGAAAAGCTACATGTTAATAAATATTTTAACTTCAAGACGTTAGAGTGGATTTAAATAATTCCAGAATCCGTTCACTGTTTTTGTTTAACGGAGATTGATCTGGTAGTAGCCATCCTCTATTCCTCGTTTAAGAATGAAAAATGAATCCATCCAAAGGCGATGAAAAGCTTATTTCTTTTCCAACTTTCCGACATATTTTGGGCATTAAAAATGAGAAAAATCTTTCAAAGATGAAACAATACAAAAGACTTGTCCGTTTCACCGTTTCACCGTTTCACCGTTTCACGGTGGTTCAACAGGTATGGAAAGAGATTTGGTTTTGTTATTAAAGGGGTTCCTGATGCTATTCTTCATGAAAAACAATTGTACCATGAAAATCACCAGATCGGGTAATTTACAGCAACATCTCGAAGGTCCATAGTAACATAAAGAAACAAAATAAAAAGTTCTCAAATTCTAAGAAAAAGTAGAAGGGAATCTCAATTATAAAGAAACAAAATAAAAAGCTGTCAAAGTCTAAGAAAAAGTAGAAGGGAATCTCAATTATGCCCAAGCTTTAATGAAAAAACGGTGAAAGAGCATGAAAAGGTGTGAAAGTTTCACTTTGTTGCCGACATACTATGTCAGACACACGTAATAGCGCCAAACACCACACGTTGGAGAGGACACAATCCACATCTTCAAGACGTATCTCTCAATAAAAATACATAAAACATCAAACCCAACTCTTAAAAAAAAAAAAAAAATGAACATAGAATCAAATAAAATAAATATATTCATTTCTTAAATAATTCAAAAATCTTTACATATTCAAAAATATATCCTGCACATGTGATTTCAAAATAAAAATACAAAACCATTTTTGGTATTTTAAAAATTTGTATAATGGAGGTTAGAATTTGTATAGTATTGAAAGTAAAAGTCAATGAAGAACTAGTCACAGGATGAAACAGCCAGTCTCGATGGAGTTATACTACAACTGACGATGACACTACTTGCATCATGACCAGAACAATCTTGTACATCACCATCAAGATTCACCTTAACTTATACCATATATAAATCAACACCTTTTGAATTTATAGTCTGAACATTTAAAAACTTCAAATTGTAAAGATTGGTTACATTATTTTGCATAGAGTTAGAAGATATTTGTTTTTTTAAATCTCATTATTTATAAATTTTCAAATAATTTTGTTGAATATTTGACGGTCTAAAATCTCTTTAGATGATTAAATTAGATGGTAAAATTTTGATGATAACAAAACTCAAGTATATATTTATATTTGATAATGATTTATATACATTGAGCAGTTAAGATTACATATTATTATTAAAACAGACATACACATAGTCCATGAAGAGTTAAATTTTCTTACTATTTATTTTTCTGTTATTGATATGATTAACTGATTTTATATGATATTGTGTTTTAACGTTCAAAATTGTTCATAATGAAAATTATTCAAATTATTATAAAGTATTTAAATGTGATTAATTGATTTTATAGGATGATGTGCTTTAACGTTCAAATTTGTTCATAACGAAAATTATTCAAATTATTGATGAGTATCTCAAATATAATTTTTCTATGTTATTTTAAATTATTTCCGATATATAATTAGCAAGTTTAATGCAGTATAAAAATTAGAGAAATATTTTCAGTTTGAGCTCCACACATTAGAAAGTCAAGATTGCTCTATTCAAGCATTCCAACGGCTAGTTTCTAAATCTACATACAGAGGAGCTAGTTCAAGTTGAAGAATACCATAAGAAGAAAAGAAAATACATTACAAAATACTTTGAATAATTAGAGTAACTATTGAGTGTCTATTGTCAATCTACTATTGAGAGATATAGAGTTTTGAGTTGTGTGAAACCATTGTGTAATTCTGCACCACTGTGAAGTAAACACTTGTGAGCTTTCATTGTTCTCTCTTTTGAGAGTATTTATTTCAATCTTGAGAGGTATTGATCTCAGGGGGAGATTGGGACTGTTATAACTTGGAGAGGTTTGTGTACTCGTGATAACATGGAGAGGTTTGTGTACTCGCTATAACCTAGAGAGGTTTGCATACTCATTGTAACCTGGAGAGGTTTGTGTACTCGTTATAACTATTTGCTGAATAGTGGAACCTCTTGAATGATTTGTTTAAGGGAGAACTGGACATAGTCCAAGAGATTAGGGTGAACCAGTATAAAATGGTTTCATCTATGCTTATATGTTCTTGTCTTGGATGGTCTAGTTTGGTAGTTTTTGTTTATAGCAAATTGAGTTCGGACTTCATTCAATCCCCCCTTAGAACTAGCTATTCCTACAAATTTAAATAATAAGATTATAGCAACAAACCTAATATTCAAAATTACAGAGCTAACTCTTTCAAAGAGAAAATATATAAGAACTTGAAAAATTAGAGAAACAAAATTTAACTAGAGCCAAAAAATTAATAAAGGTTACATGACAAATAAAATAACAAATGAAAGAAATACAATATAAAATTATCATGAACCGTAAATAGTTTAGAAATTAGAAACTCACCTTTTTAACAAATAAATTACAATAAGATATTTCTTTATTGTTAAAAATGAAAATTTGATTTTAAATTACTAAATAAAAGCCAAATTTTAATATGATACCAAAATAAATTATTTGAACATTTTTTCCATCTTTTTATTAAAATGAAAATTAAATTCATTTGAGATCGATTAAATTCAGGCAATGGTACTTGGAAAATCTTTAACTAATCTTATGGAATTCAATTCTTATATGTTTATGGTTCGATTTTGAGCCAGTGGATAAACTCTTCTAAAAGTCTCTTTTTCATTACTAGAAAATTGTTAAATAGTGACTGAAATTAGTGACCAAAAAATTCAGTCACTATCTGTGACTGAATCACTGACCGAGAAAATCGATCACTATTAGTGACCAAATCTGTGACTGAAAAAACCGGTAACAAATTCGGTCATTGATTCGGTCACAATTTGGTCACTGTAACATCCCATATTTTTCATATAATAGAAACTTTAATGCATAGGAATTATATAATAAACTTGAATATAAAAATCCATATATTCATCATGTATTTCAAAATATACTTCTCCAAATAAGATTTAATAAAAACATCTTCATAAAATTACAAATAAAATAAAATGAAGCTTCTCCATCAATTCACTTGGGACTCACACCACCTATCAAATCCTCTGGTCACATGTAACATACACGATCATCACAGTTTTAAAATCAAAACAACAACACACAAAAAGAAGGGTAAGCTAGAGAGTTTTAAAAAAATATATATTTTCATAAATTGGATTTTTGTCTCAACAAAATAACAACAATTCAATCTTTCATAATTCATCTCACATCATACATACACTGACTCACAAACAAAGACACTAGACTGCCTACTTCCGAAAGACACTTGTTCATTGAGTTAGACTCAGAGGTGTGCACCTGTCATATACCATCCATCTGTTCCGATAAGCTCATATTTCAAATCTCGGATACAATTTTTCCCTATCAGTTCCTATTTCAAACCTCGGGTACAATTTCCATATGCACAGGATTAATCCATATGTCCTATTCCAATCAGCTCATATTTCAAACCTCGGACATGATCATATGAACCTCTTTCGACTCTTTACCTAACTGGTAAACTTCATCTATATGAATCTAATGTACCAGTAGAGTCAGGATACCTCCTTAAATAGATCGAATCCCCAAACAATGCACGTCCTAATAATCTCAACACGGGTATCTTCTTTCTTAAATATCAAACACGGTCTGTCCTATTCGGTTTATATTTTATAAATAAGATATGGACCAACCGATTCATTACAAACCTCACTCATCATATTCGCACCGAATCCAACGTGGTTCTCTTCTGTTCTATCCAACGTGCTTATGCTTTTTCATGTGATTGCTTTGTGATGTGACAACAGGTTAGATTTTTTATCACGATGAAGTTAATATTAAACATTGCAGTGCGGTTCCATATGAATCACACGGCCTTTTCTTAAAAAGTTGTGTAATATATTTAAAAGTTAGAACGCAGACCTAGGCTGACTTTGATCAGATTCCTGTCTCTTTCTGCCTGTCATCATGTTCTCCTCCCGAAACAAAACAAACCACTCAGTGGTGCCCTACCATGTGAACTCCATATTATCTGCAGGTATAATATTTTTCTCTTTAAAAAGGTGTGCGATGATATTTAAAAGTTAAAAGGTAGAATTAAGCTGACTTTGATTGGAGTTTCTCTCTTGGATTTTTGAACTGAATGTAATAGACAAAAAAATTATTAATTGTGTACATGTAAAAAGAATTCCCACACAATAATAAAGAGTAAGTAGCTGAACACGTAACACTAAAAAAATAGAAAAGAATATATACGAACGAAGAAAAAAATATTTAATCGCGGTTATATAAGATTGACAAGCATTGTTTCAGAATCACAATAGATGCAACTGCGATAAAAAAATATTAAACATACAATCACGATTGTACAACTGCGATGGAAAATATAACATACCACCGCGGTTTTCTAGCAACCGCGTTAAGAAATACTCATTGCACATACCAGCGCGATTTTCTTTACAACCGCACTGGTATGTGCAATTTTTTTAAAAATGACACAGCTATTTACTGCTGCCCACCAAAATCAACTATAACCAAGAGATGTATATCAAGTACATAATCAATCCTCATCATCAATAACCTTAGTGCCCAAACCTTTGAGCTCCTCTTAAGCTAAAACCCCATGAAAAAAAATAGGAAAAAAAAACTCAGCAAGCAAACTCACCGTATAGTGAAGCTATCTTTCTCCACAGGCTCAGCCACTAACTCCTCGAAGGGCACAGCAGCGTCTAGGCTCCTAAACCTGTCGAATACCGTGGCGTAATCGACCCTCGAGCCAACATCTTCCATCTTCTTCTTTTTATCGTTGAGCTTCGAAAGCTCCAAAATGGGAATAGAGGAACCGAGCGAACCTCTGGCGGGGTCAAAATTCTCGAGGTAATCATTGAATTGAGAGGCGGGAGTCGGAGCACGGAGCTTGATTGGAGCAGCAAAAACATCGTCGTACGCGGATCTTCCGAAGACACCGTAGCCGTTAGAGAGCTTCTTTGTGAGAGTCGCGGCGGCACCTCCAAACTCCATGATCGAGAGACGGCGAGGTTCTTCTCCTTATTCTTCTAGCTTGCGATTCTTCTCTGACTTTGCAAAATTGTTTCCTCATCAGTTTTATAAGTCCTCATCATCATCATTACTCGACGACGACGACGGTAACAAGAGAGTAAAGCTCTTCTTTGACATCCTCATCATCATTCCTCTTGCGAGCAATGTGAACCCTAATCCTCCTGGAAACACTCCTAATAAGATAATAGAAACAATTTTGACTGGAAATCAGGCAGATAAGATAACGTACATTTCTTTCGATTTGGAAAATGCAACGATGACGAGAGAGGAGGAAGAGACGGAGGTAGAAGAACAAATTATAGAAAGGGGTTTTCACATATAATATATAAAACCCAAACCCTAAGGGCTTTGGTACTATTGTGCTTCAATGGCTTTAGTACTATTGTGCTTCTATCCCACATACAAAGGCAGTGGTTCAAATAACTGCCCTTGTATCTCCTTGCAAAATAATTTAAAAATTATTTAGCAGTTATCAGCGTAGTTGTTTAGACAACCGTGTTGGTATCTCCCTGTAATTTTTCAATTTTAAATATTTATGCCTTACCATCGCGGTTCTCCCTCCAACCACGGTGGTATGGTTGAACTTAATTTCAAAAATGTCATGGTGTTGTTTTTAATTGCGATTTCTTTTTAAACGCGATGATATCCTATCGCGGAATGTTTTTTTTCTACTAGTGATAAGAGAAAATAAATAGAACAGAATAAAATGCATAAATAACAAATAATAAATTTTCACCATAAAATTATTAGTTTAGTGAATATAAATGAATATTTGCGTATTGAGTATTAGGAAAATACGAGAATGATAAAGTTGGCTCTTGAGAGGTCAACACTATTTATCCTTCTTTTTTTTTTTTTTTTTCCTTTCTCTCTTGTACTCTCTTTTTTCTTTTATTTATATATTTTCACATTACTAACAAAATTTGAAATAATTCTTCCTATTTTTTCACATTAGCTATTCTTTTTTTCCTCCTCTGATATATAAATTAGAAGGGTATGATATTCCTATACTGTCTTTGGGTTATCACAATATCCTCCTTTTGAAGAG
>Ga0209700_109273_pt1 | contig 11616 bp, 4 predicted proteins | sample SiratroredBW_FD_187528 | JGI IMG/M metagenome (GOLD analysis project Ga0209700, IMG submission 187528) | Root nodule microbial communities of legume samples collected from California, USA - Siratro red BW (SPAdes) (version 2) | ecosystem: Host-associated > Plants > Roots > Nodule | place: USA...
ATATCATACATCATCAATTTTCATTCATCTATTCATTCACTTTCCATTTCAATCTCAACAATCTCAATAAAACTTCACCACTTTATATAATTATACAATATCAGATACGATTCCTCAGTTAATCATACACAAAAAACATATATCAAAGTCTTATCACAAGTCATATTCAATCTAGTAAACAACAATCAAAAGTTCTCACATATTACTTTCGAACATCATTACTCAAATCAGGTCCAATCACATCAAATCAAGATAAATAATCAAATATATTCAGTGCTCAAGGACTAGAGAAAGACTTGAGCACTGACAATCACATATTCAAGTACTTTTTCCTAAAGTTATATTTGAAAGTAACTAATTAGTATAAAACAAGTTACTAGCTTCCTTTACCTGATGAAGATCTCTACAACAATTCCTCCACCCGATAAAGATGCTAATCTCAAAATCTAGGGATCTAAAAAAAGTTATCAGAATAAAACTAAATTTTAGTATAATCTTAATTAAGTTGAGAGAAGTACTTTTCTCAACTGTCCCTACTAAGATTGATGACAATAACCTAAGGAAAAATACAAAATATGGGATCTTTAGAGCAAATATGAACTTACTCTGTTTGAGATTATGTTCGGTTAGAAATGATCCCTAACTTCCCAGCTACTGTAGGATATGATCAGAATCTAAAATAGATGAGATATGAGGAGGAAAATTAGGGAAAAGGAAGAGCTTGAGAGAACGAGAGAGAGAAAAAAAAGATAGGCACACGACTTTTACTTTTATAAGATTTATGTGCCTTACAATATACACTTTTATCATGAACACTTGGTAACCTAAATAAGGATTTTGATCTTTTATTACTGAAAAATCATTAATTAAGTAATGGTAATGAATTCGTAATTTTCGAACAAAGATCGAATGCATCTCGTGTAAGTTAACTTCAAGTTTTTTAGAAGTCTCACTTTTATTTATTTATTTTAAATGAAGTCTCATTTAGGAACGATGACCTCACTTTCCAATTTTTTCCTTTTTATTTCATGAACTGTTATATATTTAGAAATTAAGTTAATTAAATTTTTTGAATTAAATTTTATAATAATGTTTTTTCATATTTAAAAAATAATATTTAAATTCTTTTTTTTTAGATGTAGTTAGTGTTTTTAGATGATAAATTTTAAATATATTTTTTTAACTTAGACTTGTGAGTTTTCTTCATTAAAAGATGAAATAAATTATGGTAAATAGCGTTTTGGAGACTATGAAGAATCCTGCAAATGATCTTCTTAAGAATCTAACGTTCTATCCATACATTATCAATAGAGTGCAAAGTTCATTGTGTTATATCCTAATTTTTTTAGTTACGAATCAAAGACTTAAAAATTGCATAATGGTTGTTTAAGTAGACCATACTTTTCTAATAAAAAAATATCAAACTACTTTATATATTCTAGTGGCATAAACTGGATATTCGAATATCTTTTCATTCATATTTATAATTGTTAGGCAACACAAATGAAATATTTAATATGTTTTTTTCAACTTTGATAACAGCAATAGCACTTCAGCAAAAATTTTGTATAATCACATAAAGAAGTACAAGTAGAGCTAAGCATAGAATGAAATTTCTCATTTAAATTCATACTCGCGTAAATCTCTATTAAAAAAGTTTGTTTATGTAGTCCAAATATTAAATGAGCTTTAATTTTACCAGACCAAAATTGCTTCGCAAAAGCAGCACGTAATATGAGTTTATCTACACTAATAAAATTATAATTAAAAAATAATTTTACGCTTCAAAAACTTTATGTGTGTCTTAAATTAAATTAAATTCAAATACAAAGTGCATCCGACGTAGTTTTAAGTGTTGCGACAAACAAACAAATTTTCGATGTTAAAATTGAAGTTGCAAAACACATTTTAAAGAGTAATTTGAATAATTAAATCAATGAAAAACTAGGAAAGTTTCTTTTTAAAATATAAAGATAATAAAGATTATAATAAACGGTGAAGGTTAGATATAAATAGGAGTAAAATAAGGAAAATCACCCCTATTACTATGAATTATATGAATAGTCCACCTGCTTTCACTAAATATCTAACTCTATATACATGATGTTATTTCTGTGCAATACTTTATTTTCAAAAAATTATAGAAATCATCACAGACAATAAAATTAAAAAAAAACTTGATTTTAAAAAATTATGAATTCTTAATAAAAATAAATAAATTTGTTGTTTGAGCCATAATTCTTCGTGAATATTATTTCTTCATTATGAGATTATATAATTTTTTTTATTTTCATAATATTTAAAAATATTAAATATGTCCAAATCTTATAAATTGATATCAAAATTGCACTGTCTTGGTTAAAAAATAGACGAATATGGAAAAGTTGGAAAACTATTTGTATAAATTTATAAAATGAAATTTTTTGATGCGTTAAATGAAGAGAGAGAAAAAGTTATTAATAAATATATATTTGAACTTTCTTAACTTGATACAAAGACGAAATTGAATCATGAAAAACATAAAAATCGTTAATCACTGTCACCCTTGCGTTAGTGGCGTACCCCAAAAAAGTAGCCTACCCCAAAAGTTGGGAAGTGCTAGTCAATTTCCTACGAGCACGTTTAGTTGTTTTTATGGATTCAAATTTGATACTACTGAATGCCAAACACATGCTACATTAGTTTTTTTAAAAAAATATTTTTATCGTTGTATCAAATTTTATATTAATTCAATGTCATTTAATTTTCTCAAACAATCATGACAAAGGAAAACAATTTTATGGGTATTTTCAAATTGACAAATATTGATGGAAGAAAGACATTAATATTATTTTTCAATTTAACATTATTTGGAGCTTTTTAAATATTATTTATTATTAAATGAACAATAAAGGGTGAACTAAAATAATTTTTTTTAATAAAGATTTAAAAGTAAAGAAGATAGGATATCTAGTTTGGGTTTGTAGGAATTGGCTGGGTCCATAGTGTATATCGCATTATCTCATATCTATGACGATCATTAGTCATCTTAAGCAGCCAATCACAGTCCTTATCTTTACCATTAATCAACTATTATAATCTAAATTTTTTAAATAATTTCAAAATCCAACTTGAGTTTTGTTTACGTTAGGGTTGAGCCAGTTAATAACTAAACACGTGCTTAACGCATCAGCTGTGACCAATCGTGTTAATTAGTCACCGATCCTACCGACTTTCTTTCGCCGCCACAACTTTCTACTGGAACCCATCTCACGATTATTCATTTTCAAAAACAACAAATTCAAAACTTCTTATAAATCATGCTATAAATCTTATCTTTATATTTAAACACCATTCATTTCAATTCTGATAAAAAAATATTTCAGTTTCTTTTATTTATTTACAGATATAAGAAAAATAATAAATAAAAAATATAATTTTCAATATTTTTAGCTGAAAATCTGTTTTTTAATATTTCTTTTTTAAAAAATTAATAATAGATTTACGATAATTAATTACGACTTGCTCTTCTTCATATACGTCATATATCTACTCCAGTATAATTATCTTACTTGAGATTGAACTTGATATCAATTACTTCATTGAACCATTACCACTAAACCTTATATGTTTAAAAATAAGTGTCTTTATATTTATAAAAACTTTTATTTTATAACTTAGCTAGAAATTAATTCTAAATATGCAAGTAATGTTAGATTTAATAAGTACGTCACATCTAGTATTTATTATACATAAATTTGATAAAAAAACATTATTTTTTTTTTTGAAATATAATTTAAGTAATATTTTATTATTATTTGATTTCTTATACCGAACCAAGAAAATTATATTTATTTATGGTTTTTCATTATTTTATTTTATTTTAGTATTATATCATACTTTATTATATTTAGTTATTAAACAAATACTTAAAGTATATGTTATAAAATTTAATAAACTAACTAAAATTATTATTTGTGATCCAACGATATTGTAAAAGATTTATTGAAAGTTTTTTCTTAATGTTTTAAAAAAGAATCAATAAAGAATCACACCCTTTAAAAATAACAGTAACGCTCAATTAAAATGAACACTCAAATTTGAACTTAATATGTATGTTCTCTTATTCATTTTTTTATTAAATACTATATGAATTAAATATAAAAATTAAAAAAGTTTTAATTTAATATGTATTTTTATTTTCATACAAAACTCAAATCAAGTTAAACTAATATTTTTTGGTTTAGTTTGGATTGTTTTTTACAGTTTTTATTGATATACAGCTATTAAAAATAAATAAATAAAATAGCTAAATGTTTTTCTAATGATTTTTTCGTTATAAAGAAAATATTTTAAAGGGGTAAAGAAATAATATTTTAATAAAATTAAGTTTATAAGGTTAGGAATAGAAAATTAAATATTTCATTTTTTTATTTTTTTTATAACCATTTATTCCCTTGAGACCGTATTAGGTGGTTTTTTCCTAAGATTTTGGACAATTATTTCCTATCTATATTACTTTTGTTTCCAAATCTAGGATTAGAAGTGAGAAAGATCTGAATTAAGCTCAAATCATTTAATAGAAATTTCAATTACGAGTAAATGTCATCTTTTGATTGCTTTTTTTCTCCTCGTTTAACCGTTTATAGGTTTTGGCATGGTGGACTTGAGAAGCTTAGTTTTGTAAGTGAGAAATCAAATAACAACTAAGCTATCTTTTGAATATGAGGTTGTTTTTAGTATTTGATGGTTATATTTTATTTTTAGAAGTTATATGTAAATTTCTGCATATTTTGGAACCTATGTCTAATTTGAAGATATATTTACTCTATAATAAGTTAATGTCATATAAAGAAAGTTATTGAAATTAGTTCTATAAAGTTTTACAGAAAGAATGTAGATTTGAATAATCTGTAGACTTAAAACATTGTAAAGACTTTGATGTTTTGTCATTTGAAATCTTAAATTGGTGGGTGTTTAGATGAGATATATGTGTTTTTTAATGAATTATGTAATTTAGGTTGATTGTTTGATATCAATGTGGTAAATGTTGTTGTTAGGAGATGGTTATTAACAAGTGAAATTTAAGCATAACTTAATTTTATAACACGTAAAGTGAGATTTAGATATTGTTATCATCGGATGGCTATACTCATTAGAAGGAAGTGAAAGTTGGTTCTTACAGGAGAGGGTAAGGCCATATTCCAATGGTAGCAGTCCATACAACTATCCAGGAGTAGGGCATGGCCGAAATTTAAGGCACCAGTGATACTAACATACTTAAACTCAATTATCAATGTACATAACATCCTAATATTAGTATTGTTACTCTTAATGTTTCCTCTTCCCTTTGACTATAGGTATATGATGTTATACTATTAATGATTATTCTTTTCTTTCATTCTTCCCTTTCATTAAAGGATATATGATGTTAATACTGTTACTATTAATGATTCTTCTTCCCTTTCACTTAAGGGTATAAAAAAATGAAGCATCTTTTAAGGACAATGTTGGTACTGTTACTCTTAATGTTTCCTTTTCCTTTTCACTACTGGTATATATGTTAATACTGTTATTATTAATGATTATTCTTCTTTTTCACTAAAAGGTATATGATGTTAGTACTGTTACTATTAATTATTATTCTTTCCTTTCATTTAAGGATATAAAAAACAAAGATATATCTTTTAAATAAAACTGCAAGCAACCGAACTTCAAAATAAATAATACTTGAGACGTGGGTGATTGATCCTAGTTATACCTTATCCACATACTTTTAATTGAGGAAAAATTAAATTATAAAACCAAAAAAGAAATTTATTTATATTATTTTTCATTTTGTAATAAATTTTTAATTATTTGTTTAAACTATTTCAATTTTAAACACCTATATGTACTTTACATTACATGTGATATACTTTCTCGGTCTCTAAGTATTATAATTTTAAAATAATTTCGTGTCAATTTAATTGTTATCTTTAAAGTTTAAAATAATATTAATTAATATTTTATTATTTGTATTTTATTTTTACCTATTTTTTAATTAGTTTATTATATAAAGTAAAATAATTTTTTATAAATTTCCTATTGAATTTATGAAAAAAATAGTAGTCTTTTACTTTTTAGAATATATAAATAAAACTTAAAAAGAAATACAAAAAGTAAAACACCTGACAGTCACTCACATTTTTCAGGACTCTGCGTAAAGATTACCTGCTGATGTCAGCACGACTTTTTGTCGTTTTCGAAAGACTCTTGGTTGGATAACTTTTTAATCTGTGAGAATCATCTACATTAAAATAGTATTTTTGTCAAAGTAATTAAAAATTAAATAATTATTAAAACAATATAAAATTTTAAGCTGAAACTATAATCATAATCATTTCAATAAATTTCTTTTAATTCTAGTATCTTAGCTTTTGATTAATATTAATTAAAAAATATTTAAAAACAAAATCAAATAATGATTCAAGTGACACTTCTCCGTGAAACAGCGGATTCTAGATTCCCTCGTTTAAATAAAAATATCGTTACTGCAAGATTGTTCTGAAAAAATACTGTATCCATGCAGTAACGATTAAAAAAATGAAGAGAAATTCAAATTGGACATTTTGGCCCGAGTTTTAATGTAAGATGATTCATTAAACTAAGATATTATAAATCAATGTCTTAAAATAATTATTAAAATCAAAAAGTGAAAATTAATTATCAATATGGTAAGTTTTACTCTGAATAATTTATGTACAAAAATGGTTACAATATTTTAATTTTAAAATTTAGTTTTAGAGGGAAAACAATGTTTAAAACATGGTCAAACATTAGATGTTGTAATAAATCCTTGCCAAATTATTGGAGAACAGATCCTTAGACTGGATTTTGCTTGTTTTTTTGGGTACAGAGTACTCCATTTATTATTCAGAGTAATCCCTCGTGACGAGAGACAATTTGCTGCGGATAGCTATGTATGCTTCAACTAAACCATTTTTTAATATTTTTTAAGGATTGAATTTTCTCAAATAAACATTTTATAACTATTATCGTAAAAACATTTATTTATTTTACTAACCATTGTGTATACTTTCTAAGATATTTATTCTTTTGGAATAAATACTCTCTATTTTGTAATCAATGTTCATGAATACATCTTAAGTCATGAATATATTTCTCAAAATATACATTTTACAAAGGAATATATAATTATTATAAGAGAAAATCATTTAGTACTTTTTAAAATAATCGTTTTCTTGCAAATACATTTAAATAATGCACTTTAATAATTCTTTTATTAAAATATATTATATCTCTGTTACATGTAAATGAGGCATTAATAGTTTCTTTTATTATTAAGAAAACATTTTAAAAAAAGGAAATATTAGCATATTGTTACTTCATGTATTTCTTCCTTTTCTATTTAAGTTTTTTTTTTATATTATCTATCTAGTTTTCAGAACTTGTTTCTTATGTTATTTTTATTAGATTTATATTTGATCAAAATGTCTTTTATAGTATAAGACTCTTTCAACTTTATAAATCTTTCTATTTTACATTTTTTTTAGTTTTTACTGTAAATGTTTAAGATTTCAAATGATTTACAAGATGAAAAATGTCCACACCTCAATTAGTTAAACTTCTTATTTATGTTTGGTGGTAGTTTCGCTCAAAGATTTGTATGGATTCATGTTAATGTTATACTAAACATGCAATATACTAAACATGTTAATGTCAAAACATGCAATATGTATATACTATTTTTAAAATTGAGTAATTTTTAGATTATTACACTATATGTGTATGTTGTCTTTTAAAATTGGTAATACTAAATGTACATTTTTAATCAATGGAAACATAGTTGCGACAATAATTTTGTCTTTATATTTTTTATGATAATAATAAAAAAATAAATTTTTTAATTATTATAACAATTATCAAACTAAAAAATAGTCATTATAGATAGTTTATACAAATTATAATAATGAAAATATTGGTTAATTAATATATGAGTGGAAAACTGTAAAGTATATTTCATTGCGTAACTCAATCATAAAATCAATTAATTTATCATACAACATACTTCATTCAGTTTCGAATATAAGAAAAAATGAGTTCAGTGTTAGTCTCGAAATAAAAATAAATATGAATTTTACTTTATTTAACGAAACTATCTCTAAAATGTCATTTATTCAATGTAGATTTATTTAAAACAATAAAGGTAAAGTGATAATGGAAGTGGTGGTATTAAATAAATAATGTTTAATTTAAAGCATGAAAAGAATAAGTTGAATTTTGCCCCTTTCCTATCAGAGTTGAGAGGAAAACAGGGACAGAAGAGAGCAGCGTCGGACACAGAAGTTTGACTCATTCTACACAAACAGGAAAGGGGCAACTTCGGAATTCGCACCCACCCAACCCTTCTTTCCTTCCTTCATAGTAGATAAGGAATGCGAGTTGTCCAACTCAGGGACAACAAGTATCATGCACCCGAAACGACCGCGTACCACTTCCCCTCCCTCAGCCCTAACCCAGATTTAACTACACCAGATAAACACTTTCAAGTCCAAATTTGCCTATAAAAACACCAACCAGCTTCTTCCAACTCCACACACAAACACAAAACAATAAACAAGTCGTAGCAGAGCGGATAGAAATAAAGAGAAATGGGCGGTTGGGCTATAGCAGTGCATGGTGGCGCTGGTGTGGATCTTAATCTCCCACCACAGCGTCAGGAGCAAGCCAAACAACTCCTTACTCGCTGCCTCAATATTGGCATCTCCGCCCTTCGTGCCAATGCTTCCGCCCTCGACGTCGTCGAACTTGTCGTACGTAATTCTTTTCTCTCTCCCTCCCTCTTGCATGTCCTTCCTTTCCCCTTATCACTTTCAAACCAATCTCTACCCATTCCTGCTATGGCGTTCTTTCGCGATTCTCAGACCAATTTTGCATTAGAAAACGCCTTTAGTTTTACAGAAATCGTTTTCCGGCGAGTTCCTGCATGGCTGGTTCTCCATGCATGCACTCTTTAACTGAAGACAAGAAACACAGAACCCATGTAATGAATAGCAATAATAATCAAACTCAAGAAATGACGTAGCAATCGCTGTCACTATCATAGTTGTGCAGTGTCCAAAATCTTGAGTTGCAATCAAAGTTGCCACCCGGGACACTTGTATATATCAAAGCCTTGATAATTATGAATATATTTATTGCCTAAAATTTTAGATTATTTAGTGGCGGTGGCGTGATTTGGCATTGTGGGTGCAGGTACGGGAACTGGAAACAGATCCCCTGTTTAACTCAGGTCGAGGATCCGTCCTGACAGAAAAGGGAACAGTGGAAATGGAGGCAAGTATCATGGACGGATCCAATAGACGATGCGGCGCCGTTTCAGGCCTCACCACCGTGAAAAACCCCATCTCACTCGCTCGCCTTGTCATGGACAAGTCTCCACATTCCTACCTCGCCTTTAACGGCGCTGAAGAATTCGCCAGACAACAGGTTCGGTTCTACTATTCATGTCACAGCCTCACTGGCGCCACCTCATCATCACACACGTTTATCACATGTTCATGTTATTGCGCCGGAAAATTATATATTGTAATATAATAACTTAAAATTGTTGGCCGGTTATTAGGGTGTGGAGGTGGCGGAGAACGAATACTTTATCACTCCTGAAAATGTGGGTATGCTAAAATTGGCAAAGGAGGCAAACACAATCCTGGTAGGAACACATTTTTTTTTATTTAATAAAAAAGAAAATAAATTAAGGATGTTTTTGTCTGGTTTACGACGCAGTTTGACTATCGGGTTCCAACGGTTGGATACGATAGTTGCGGTGTGGGGGCGGAAAGTCCGTTGCAGATGAATGGAGTGCCAATAAGCGTGTACGCGCCGGAGACGGTGGGGTGCGTGGTGGTGGACAAGGATGGGAGGTGTGCGGCGGCGACGTCGACAGGGGGTTTGATGAACAAGATGTGTGGAAGGATCGGTGACACACCTCTGATAGGTGCAGGGACTTACGCGTGTGGAGTGTGTGGGGTTTCGTGCACGGGCGAAGGGGAGGCTATCATACGTGGCACGCTGGCGCGTGAGGTGGCAGCAGTGATGGAATACAAGGAACTGCCACTGCAGCAGGCTGTGGACTTTGTTATCAAGCACCGCTTGGATGAAGGAAAGGCAGGGCTGATCGCCGTCTCAAATACCGGTGACGTCGCTTACGGCTTCAACTGTAACGGCATGTTCAGGGGCTGCGCCACCGAGGACGGTTTCATGGAGGTTGGAATCTGGGACTAGAAAATATGCTAAATAAATAAATAAATTAATTAATTAATCTTTTTTTTTTCTTTAATTCTGGAGTTGGGCTTCTCAGTGCCACGCTCTTCTTTTTCTTTCTTTCTTTCAGATTTTTTTTTCTTAACAATTTTCTGGTTGTACTACTTTTAGAAATTAGAATTAGCTCTTGTGTATTCTTTTTGGGTGTGATAGAGATGCCAAATAATAGATGTTTCCAAAAGTACGTGGTTGATTTTTTGTTCACATATCCAACAACCTGCAACTTCGGTGCCGTTCCTTCGACAGTCAGTGATTACAAACCAGCCAATAAAAATTAATTTGACAAGATATTAAGAAGATAAAAATTAACATTTCATTGAAAATTAAGAATATTTGTCAATTTGAAACCTCTAAGGATTAAGTTTTTAACATGTATTTTATTTGTAGGTGTACATTATAATGATTATGAATCAAGCACATGTTTTTTATTTGTTTTTAATTATGTAATTTTTGTCTCATTTATGTTGAAGTTGTCTTTAGTAGTAATTTTTTATTTCTTTTAAAGTCATGTTTATTATCATGATTTGTAATTTTATTTATATTTTTTTTTTGGTGAAGTCGTGATTGTTAAGTGAAGTTCTTTTACTTCCTAATAAATCAATTAAACCAAATTCGGATTGTGTATCCTAATTTAACTTCTTTTACTTGTTATTTAGCATCAAAATATTACTGTTAAGATTTTTAATAAGAACATTCAATTATATATATATATATATATATATTCTTGTTAGAATTTTAAGCTTGTTTAGAAACGTAGAAACATTTGTGGTTTAGTATATCAAAATCTTAATAGTCTGTTTATCATAGTTTCATCCCAAATATATATATAATTCCTATAAAAATTATAAGATAACATAATTTCTAGAAATGCACAAATCGACTAAATCGGCTTAATTTATATAAGAATACACAAATGAATACAATGTTTGTAAAAATCCACGTTACTGTAAAAATATAATATGAATAGATAAAAAGGTCATACAAAATTATTGTTTTTACTACAAATGTCTTTTAAAGACTTTGTGAAATACAATAAAAAGAACATATTATTGTCTTGGTCTTTAAAGTAAAAAATATTTTCTATCATACTATTTGTAGGGTGAGAAAAAAAGTATGAATGGAAGGAAACCAATCATGTTAAAAGTTAAAAGATATATTCAAAAAATTCCTGAAGACTTCAATGATAAATGAGTCATTTTGCTTATTCACAATTTCAGGGAACATGAAATAAATTTCGGATTCTTAATTTGTTAATGGAATGCCCACTCATTATGTACAAGTGAATGTATTTATTAGTTAGTTGGGGGGGGG
>Ga0209700_109276_pt1 | contig 11613 bp, 5 predicted proteins | sample SiratroredBW_FD_187528 | JGI IMG/M metagenome (GOLD analysis project Ga0209700, IMG submission 187528) | Root nodule microbial communities of legume samples collected from California, USA - Siratro red BW (SPAdes) (version 2) | ecosystem: Host-associated > Plants > Roots > Nodule | place: USA...
ATATATATATATATATATATATATATATATATATATATATATATATATATATATATATATATATATATAAAAGGCAAAGAACAAAGAAGAGAAAACATGTGCCACATGCATTATGTAATAAGTGTCTTCTTTATTTACAACAAACAACATATTGACATAATTCTTATAAAGAAAGGTGGTGCAAATAATAAGACAAAGTCATGTATTAATTTCATGTCAGGTAGTAGCGTAAGTGGATCATACTCTATTTGTGAAACCTATCTAACCTGGCCCAATTGTATTTTTGTGAGTTGGATTGAGTTATTGGGTTGAGTTTTATTTAGCGTATTCAAATAAAATTGTGTTTGAATAATAAATATATAAATTTTGAACCCAACGTTTATGAAGCTAACTTGACTAGTCAAGATAAATGATAAAAATTTTATTTATCTAACAATTTTATAACAACTTTTTATTTATTTTATCATTTATTTATATCTTATAAGTATGACCATTATATTATAACTATTAAAAATTATTTTAAGATATTTCTTTAAATAAATTATTATTTTTGAAAATTACTCAACCTAAACCTTACCCGTTAAATCTGATTGAATCACTAAATAAAAAGAATAAACTAAATCTAAGTTAACCTAATTAAATTTAATTGCATTGAAAAAATATATAGTTCTAATGTCTAATGTCTCAAGAAATATTACTCCTAAAACAAATTCTATTTTGCGTACTTTTATTTTTAAAATTTAATTTTTTACTAGAAATAAAAAATCTGTAAGAATGTTTTGAAAGTAACACATGCGATAATACAAGATCAAAATAGTTTAAGAGTATGTGGACATATATTTACCTAAAAATATAAGACTTTAAAACTTTTAAAAAAGGTTTCTTGAGAACTAACCAATTGTTATACGTATAACAATTAACAATTATAATAATTTTGTATTAAAATAATGTAATATATTTTTAAAGTATTAAATATTTGGATTCATAAGTCACTCATAGCTATATAACATATAAAAAGGAAAAAAATTAAATTAAAAAATCTAAAATAAAGTGAATAAAAAATCTAAGTCTGGATACAGACAATTATTAATTAGTTATAATTTATTATCAAATATTATAATTATTACAACAAGTTTGTGTATATAATAATCTACAACTAAATAGAAGTTGTTTTTATTAACCAGCCATAATTTATTAATTTTAGTCTAATTTTTTAAATTATACCTTTTTCATTTAAAACTCAAATTTAATATTAATAATATATATATATATATATATATATATATATACACACACACGTGTTAAATTACAAAATTGTTTTATTTTTAAATGAATTTAATTGTTATATATATATATATATATATTATTTAATAATTTTTTTCAAATTAAATTGTTAATTTTAAAATAGAATGATAATATAGAGTGATAATAATACAGCAGTTTAAAGATATTTAACTATGCTATTTTAAATTTTTTGTCTTTATGTATTAATTTTTCTCAATTATTTTTATTATAGATTTTTCTCATTTTCTTATTGTGTGACAAGATGAGCATTTATGCATGCTGGATATATTCATTTATTTTTTATATAATAAATTATATTATTGGCTGAAATATTCTTAATTTTTTAGTTAATATTAGTCTTTGAAAAATACAAAATAATTTGTGATAACAAATATTATTCATTCAGATAGGTTCGTTGAGGCATAACAATGTTTGCAAAAGGTCAGTCTCAAGCTTAGTAATACTAATAGGATGCGTGGCCCATCAAAACTTGATCCAATTGGTTTTCAATATCTAGTCCATAAATAATAAATACTAAAATAATAACAATAAATATGCTTATTAATACATCCAAAATTCACTATTTATTAGGCGTGTATAGGAAATAGTAACAATAGGTACTATTAACAACCTTTATACTTTTATATACAGAGAGGAATATAGCTATTTTTTTATTGGTACACCTTCAATATATATTTTTAGATAAATTGTCGGTGACCCACAAGTACTTTTATTTATAATAGAAGCATTATTATTACATTTCAATTATAATAAATAAAATACTCGAGTTTTAATTATACATAATAAATTGTTCTTTCATAGCAATTGGTAATTAAAAATAAAAACTAAAACCACTCTTATCTTTAAAAAAAATAAAACTATAAAACTAAAAAAATTCTTTTTTTCAGGAAGAAAATTCTATTGCAAAATGATGACAAATGAATTGGTACAAATTTTGAATAGTAGAAGAGTAACGGGGTAAGTTTGGTGAGGTAAGAAAGAAGAGGTTGGGGGAAAGTGGAAGCGGTGAGAGGAAAAAACGCGTTGGAGGGCTCAAACACGGTTTTCTCGGGCCAGGTGGGTTTGACCATTGGTTGCCGAAAACCGAAGCCGTCCTCGGAAAGAACCCACTTCCCCACACCACACCCAGCCCATGGCTCCATTTTCCTTTCCTTTCCTTTCTTCCAAACATTTTTACCAGTTACTACTCTCACGACATAGCCATTTACATATGTCACCCCACTCTCTTTCTCCCTTGACACTTGTTTCTCTCTTTCTCCCTTTCTCCCTTTCTCCCTTTCTCCCTCAACCCTTTCTTTTCTCTTTGGCCCCTCTCTCTTTCCCATTCATTTCTTCCATCTCTTTTTTCCATGGACCCCAACGACGAATTTGAACTCGAACATCTCACCGCACCCACAGGGACCACCTTCTCTCAGTTACTATTCGGAGATGACCATGACCACCACCATGCAACTGCATTGCCTCTCGCTCAGGACCACTGCTCTTTCAATCACAACCACCTTTTCTCCTTTCACAATCCACCCAAAATGCTGTGCTTTGGAAACCATGACAACCAACCCCACCTTCCGCTTCCTCCGACCACCGTCACCCCTCAGAAATCTGTCATCACTTCCAGTGATTCCTCTTCTGCTTCCTCCTCCAACCACACCACCACCGGCTTCAATTCCCTACCCAAGTCTACTGTATGTCACTCTCTTTTTTTGTGTTTTCTGGGTTGGAAACTGGGGAATAGTTATTGTTGGAATACTATCTTTTTTCATTTTGTCTTTTGTTGGAGAGTTTTTGCAGAAAAAGCGGAATGGGTTGGGGCAAGAACCTGTGACCAAGGTTGGTGTTGGAGGCCAAAGACAAACTAAGAAGACCAAAGGAGAGAATCCCACTTCAACCGGACATGCAAAGGTGAGGAAAATCAACCGTGGATTGTTTGCATGTCGTTTTCTTTTCTGTCTTCACTTTCAGCTCAAACTTTTCCAACTCACAGTGTCGTTTTCTATTAACAAAATGTCGTATTTTTAAGAAAAGTACTGCGTTGTATCATAGTTTCGTGTAGTTTGACGAAATTGTTTGGAATATCAGAGGAAGGAGAAGCTCGGGGAACGAATTGCAGCCTTACAACAGCTTGTTTCTCCCTTCGGCAAGGTAGCTAAGATGCAGTATTTCAAAAATTGGAATTTTGTAAATTTGTGTGGTTGAATGAATTGAGATTTTGAATGTTGATCGCAACTGCTGCATGTGCAGACAGATACAGCATCAGTGCTTCACGAGGCCATGGGTTATATAAGATTTCTTCATGACCAAGTTCAGGTCCTGTGCTCTCCTTACTTGCAAAGTTTGTCTCCCTCACACCACCAACATCATCACGTGAGTCCCATCCCATCTTTCATCATTCTCACATTCTTCTTTATATTGTTGAAGGTTTTAATCCAATTCATGGTTTTGTCTCCATCTTTGACTTTGTAAAAAACTGTTGATAAATGCCACTGATGTCACAATTAGACCCAATTTTTTGTCACAATATTTGATGTTATGATGCAGTCACAATTGTAGTTTGTGGATGCAAAGTAAAAACCTTGATGGTGTGATTTATTATTACTACACAAAATCTAGAAGTAGCAAAGGTGTGAGAGGGAAAGTGGCAGGGCCCTCTTGATGGGGACAACACTGCACATATTACCTTACTTGAAAATGCTGAGGGTGGTTTTTGGTGACTGAGCAGAGTCAACACTGTGGCACTTTGCCATATAAGGTAACTCTTGATGACTGAAGAGATTTGTTGTGTGTGCGTTATTTCAGGGGGAAGAAGAAAGCAAGGAAGAGGAAGTGAAGAAGGACTTGAAGAGTAGGGGTCTGTGCCTGATCCCTGTGGGATGCACCGTACACGTGGAGAGCAGCAACGGTGCTGATTTTTGGTCACCTGGTGCAATAGGGAACAAGGTTTCACCATCAGGGAAGTAGTGAAAAGTAACGAAGATGAATGAATGGTTTTGAAAATTTGTAGGGTTTTGGGAAATGGGTTCCTATGTCTGCCCAAATTGGAGTTGTACTCAATATGACAGCTTATCTGGAGATGGATGGTTAAGGAGGTAAACTGCAGGAAATGGCAAAGAGGGATAACAATTAACAAGAGTGGTTCAAAGCTCACACATGGGGTACAAATCAGAGGTCATGATTTTGTCCTTAAATATGTAACATCTGTTTTGGGGGTCCTTTTCTCAGGACATCTATATCTATATATTATCATTATTCTATACAAGGAACCAAGCAAATATTTTATGTAGGATTTAGGGATGTGTGGCCTTCAACCCTCAACTAGGACTCTAGGATTCCTTATATGTTTATTTATATATTTTCTCTGTAAATTTCGCTAGCCAACGCAACTAATCAACTTATATATTCATATATTCTTAATATATATATACATACACAATAATCTAGTCTTTGGTAGCCTTAAAATTTCACCTGCATTTCCACGACATTCAAGTATAAATATGTTCATTGAAACGATGGTATTAGGGTATTTTATTGTAGGTGTCGTCACATGTGACGGTGTTTTTTGAGGTTGTGTTTGGAGTCTTGTACAAAATAATGTTGGTGCAATATCCGAATACGCGTGATATTATGAAAGCATTCGTAAAAGGGTGATCGTGACTTCGTTGGTATGAATGTGATATCGGAGTTATATAGCAATTTGCTTCCCACATTATTAAAAGGGCAAATCACCATTTGTAATTTTTGCATGTTTAGTTTTCTTCTTCTTATCTAAACACTCACGCATTTTCTTGTTTGGTTAATAAGTAGTTAGCCTTCGTTTCTTCTAGATCTTTCAGTTTAACGTTGTACGTTATGTTATATCTTGTATTAATTTGTAATCAGATAAAAAACAAAACAAAGGAGATTTGAGATGATTGAAAGAAAGGTAATATAGCATGAAATGCACTTCCAAAAAGAGAAGAAATAAAAGAGTGGCAATTTGAGATAATAAAAATATTTAATCTAGAATATAAGTAGATGATAAAGTAGGTGACACAATACAAAACAAAAGATGATAAAAAATAATTAACTCCGTCTTAAGTCCATATATGGAAGGCATTTGCATCCCAAATTGTAAATAGATAATATTTTCTCAGTTTCATTTTACTTGTTGGATTTTTTAAAATATTTCTCTTTAACTATTATTTTTCAAAATTCAAAACAACATAATTAATCAGTTAATTTTTTTCTCAATTAAACCCTTACTCTTAATCTAATACTTAATTAGTTTAAACATATGCAATATTAAAATGTAAAAATAAAGAAGGTAAAATAGAAAACCTAATAACTATTTTATTAAAAATATATTAAATCTATTGATTCCTTGAAAATAATATTTAAAAAACTGATAGCAACCAACTAAGTGATCAAAATCCTACATTTGTATTTGTACATAAAATAGTTAACATTAGAAATCTGAAAAGTTGGTGAAAAAGACTTGAGAATATCAAAACAAATGAACTGAAGAGACTGGAGATAGTAGCTGGTGGTACTTTGTAGCTTTGGGGGAAATTAATTGTCTACCTCTTTATTTATGAATGTATGCAGAATTTGTTTTAAATTAAGCATAATACTGTTGGAGTGATTAATTACCTTGCTTTTTGACCTGGGTGGGCGTGTTTTTTGTACCAGAACAATTCATTGCAAGTATAGAAGAATGCATTGTCAATTGACTTCCATGAAAATGCATTTCTAAAAGCTTGTGAGACTAAGATATTGGAGGACCACTATATCTTACACTACTTTTTAAAAATCTCTACTCCTTGCTTATTTAACACCCGTTTAATCAACTTTTTAAACAACAAATAATAAAAAAAAATGTTTCTTTCACACACAAAAGAAAAAAAAATTAGAAAACTATAATACACTTATTATATTGGAAACCATTAGTCATAGCCTTTGTGAATATTGAGATGATATACGTCACCTTCGGTCCCCTCCAATAAGAGTTATCGGTTGTTACTGTTCTTCTCCCACGTTCAATAATGTACTAGACTTAAATTTCTGAATCATTGAGCAGAGTTGCATAAGAAAACAGAGTTCTGAGTTATTGTCCCATAAAATGAAAGGTGGAGAGTCTGTGAGATTCATCACATTAGTCTATGACCAACTAAGGAAATTGACTTGTTGGAATACAAATACATTTTTGGAATACTATGTAGTAACATTCATGTTTACCCACGTGTAACGCTTTCCCTTGTAAGGGTGGGTTTATAACAAGTGATCAATTATCTCTTTGGACATATCACTTTAGAATGTGATTTTAACACCTTTTTTTCAAACAAAATGTTTTTGATTGATATTTTAGTTATTCTCTATATTTATTATAAATTTTTTAAAAATTAAATAGAAATTTAAGTTTCATATCAATAAAAAGGTTAAACAACGTATACAAAGATTAATAAATATAATATTTTAAAACTCTTTTAAACTGAAAGTGACATCAATTTCTTATTGAGATGTATTTTATTATTGTGAAATCTTTTTTACACTTTTTTTTTTCAAAATTCTTTTTTAACTATATATTTATTAATCTATTCTTTACTTTTTCACGTACAATAATGAGCTAAATATTTATAATCACCTTAATGTCATTTGCATTGAGATTTTTTTCTAATTTTTAGTCAAGTTCTTTTTATCGAATAATTTTGTCTCAAAAATTTGCAATTAGATTGAATTTGAAAGTTCTCATCATATAGATCTTATTTACAAAACTCCGTACGAGCTTATAATAGCTTGATACTTCCTTTTTTTTACATATATAATTGATACACTTTCAAAATATATAGAACTAAAACTCTTTAATTTTTTATTTACATTTTTTAAAATTTGATAAAAATTTCTCACAAGTACTAAGTATAGAAAAAATAATTAGATTGAAAAAATTTTCATATTATGTAAAAAGTCATTGATGATGTAAATAGATCAACATATTTAACATGTTTTTATAATCTCTATATGTTTTTGAGTTGATAGGAGTATTAGAGTTTTCAATTCAGGTTAACCCAATTTAAGTAAGTTTTTTTAGCTGAATTAGGTTAATCTGTGCAAACCAACAGTTTACTAATATAGTTGAAACATCATGGCCACTTCCACACTAACTTTTTTTTTTTTTTTGCAAAGAGAACATCTGCAACTTTATTACTTAACTTTATATAATCTTTTCAAGCATGATACTAATATGAATTATACATCGATGAACTAATTTTTGACAAGCTTTAAATAATTTAAAACAATTTTTAAATAATTTAAAACAATTCGAGCTGGTGCGTTTAGCATTGTCTTACCGCAATCGACTTACAGAACTGAAAAAAACAAAAAAAAAGATTTAGCACACCGAAAAGCCCATTACTGGTAAAACCCACATTTCTCCAATGATATGGGCCTAATGCGCACATAAACCCATCTTTCATGACGAGACTGAGTCTATCTTCCATCTTAATTATATATTTATTCCATTTTTAAGTCCAGTGTAGACTCAAAATATGTTCCATATACTTTTATATTATAAATTAAAGCACCTAATCATAATGAAAAACCTTCAGTTCCATTTTTATAGTTAAAATATTTGTTTCAAGATTTTATATTCTTGATAATAATGTAATAGATAAAAATATTACAATTGAAAAATTATTCCTGGACATGTCTATAAATATTTTTGGTCAGTGTTTTGTATTTCCAAGAATACTTTCTAAATTTTAAACTAATTCAAATAAAAATGAAAGAAAAAAATTTGTAATGGAGCTTATAAAGTCACCCATAAAGATATAATTTACTCATTCCTTAACACAACAATAAAAATTACACAGATACAGAAATGTAGTTTACTGACAACAAAACATATATATATATATATATATATATATATATATATATATATATATATATATATATTTATTATAATCTTCTTATAAACAGAGAAATATAATTTTAATTTTATATTTTCGAAAAAATAAAAGTTGCGTGGAACAAAGTTAAGTTCTTCCATCTTCCCACACTCTCACTAAGATATTCACGTCATTTCTTACTTTTATCTATATAATTATCTAAATTATTTAGTCTGCAATCTTTTATCTTTACTCCTAAATTAAAATACAATATAATTAAAATAATCATTATCACAATTTAAATTATTTATTGTCAATTAAACCATTTATATATTATGAATTTCATAACAGCTTAATAAGTACTTTAGTACTTCAGTTTGATTAGGAATTTGGCCTTCATTAAGGCCAAATTGTCTAGTTTTTAGATAACTTCCTGTTTAACTTTTCTTTGCTATCCTTAACAGTGCAATGAATTTAATTTAATCTAATCAAAGACAACTTTTTAAAAGTAGCACGGAAGGTGAAGGGATAAATACAAATTTAAATCAGTCATAATATGATCACAAGATTTTTAGAAAACCTCTGCGGATCATTCACATAGTTGTAGGATACAAAATATCTGTATTCATGCTGCATGCTGCTCTTAGATTTATATTCCATGACATGGAAGTTCTTTTGCATGTGATATGAAATTTGGTAGATATCACTCAATGCAAGATGAACTTGGATTAGTCATACAAAAGGCAGAAGATTACTTCAATAAGTGAAAGCCATTGATGTTGGGACCATAAATACAACTTTTAGTCAAATATCAAATTAAATGCACAGACATACTTCAAAAGTGGTTTTCTTGCTATATGTCTGCTACAGTTTGCAATAATAACAATTCCTGTACATTTCTCCTGCATGACATCAGAAACAGGTAGCAAGGTGAAGCCAAGAAATTTGACCCGACAATTTGATCCTCAGGAGTCAACAGCTACTAATTCAATTTGGATTGGTCTACTCTTAACCAATTCATTCAGTGTAAATGCAAATACTGAATTGACTTAAAAGTAGTTTGCTTAAAAGAATTGTTTTCAATGTCACTATGTCAATATTGTCTGTCATGGTTGACTTATATATATATATATATATGTGAGCATGGATTCAGAAGCCTATATCGACTGCTGAGATGGTGTTAGACCAATGACTGAGGATGTTGATCAATCTACAGACCAATTCAAACTCAATTCCCAGTCTTTTCCAATACTAATTAAGAATTTTTTTTAGTTAATAAACTTCACTTTTCATTTTGGCTATCTCAGCAAATATTGTGAATATATTTTACTTAGTCTTATTTGAAGACTAAAGAGTATTTTATGTTTGGTCTTATATCTAATTCAATGCACTGCAAATACTGGTATATAACCTTCAAATTCAGCTACCATACCTAGGTCCCCACAACAATGAAGTAAGACAGAAAAACGTTATTTTTTTTTTCAACCTTCACACTATATAAATATGAGATTAATCTTGGTTCAGACCTTGTCATTTGGTAAGAGGGTAGTTAGCAGCTACAAAAATGAAGGGTTACTCTCTTGTAGTGGCAACTTTTTTCACCGTCTTCATGCTCTTGCTCTCGTACTCCAACTATGTAGAGGCCAGGAAATCTCTCAAAGATCAATATTCTTCACCTTCCTTCATTGCTTTATTCATCAATCGGGCTTATTCTGGACCTAGTCACAAAGGACGAGGTCATTGAAGAAAGTCTTTGACGTTCTCTTCAAATTATCCTGTGAAATAGTGTAATGTTTTTGTGGGTTTCGGAGCTTCTCCAAGTGTATAATTAATAGAAAAACTTTTATGATCTATTATCCTTTGTTTGATATTTTTTTTCCATATGGTTTGCATGCATGGATGTTATTGAAAATTAGAGTTTCAGGGCCTTTGTGTGGCCATAATATGTTAGGAAATATCAATTGATTTTATTAATAGTTATTCTTATAACAAATTTGACTAATTAGTTTTAAAGAAATATCTTTTTTCAATCAGAATTTTGTGTTTATAAGATTCGGGATCCAAGGATAAATATGTTTAATCGGGTTAATGAAATGACATATTGGATACATATTAGAGACCAAATGTACAGTTATGTTTTTGAAATCGTTATATCTGATAATGTTATTGGTAATAACACGTAGCAAAGTGAACGAATATGTTTCAGGAATTTCTAAAACAAATGTTTGCAGCAATATTCCTTTTAGATTGAACTGATTTAGAATTACATTTTATTTGCTGTAAATTTACTGTTTATTTAATAAGGTTTACTCGTAAATTTATTATTTTAATAAATTTTAATTAATAATAATCTTGTATCAGAAAAGTATGTTTGGAAACATATCATTAACACACCTGAAAATTATAACTATAGCTTATTTTGTTTATTTAAATTTTTTCATTGTATTTAATAATAATAATAATTATTTAAACTATAGTATTAATGTATGTTTATGTTATTTAAATAATATAATATAAATAATTTAAAACTATTTTTTAAATAGAAATTAAGTAGGAAATACTAAGAGGGAGTAACAAGACTGAAAATAAGAAGCCGCCACACCTAACCCAAAGTGCTTTGGCATGGCTAGTATTTATGGTCATTTTTCCATACTTTTTTTTATTTGTTTTTCTGATGTACAAAAAATAATGTCTGTTATACTCGGGCCTCCTGATAGCCAATTGAGCCCACTAAAGAGTTTGTGGTAGAGGGACCCTGTTAATACTTTTTCCACCTCCATACTTTTTCCTTCCACTTCTATAGATTTCTCTATTTAGTTGTTAAAAAAAAATTAAGCTTTTCCATGGCTGAAAAATTCAATTCAATTTTCATATTATAATTTAATGACAAATATTCTCTAATTAAGTATTAAATTTATCCTTAAAAGTATATTTAAGAATAAAATATTCTTACAAAACTTAAAAATATTTTTTTAATCAGCACTTAAAAATAAGATATAATTAAAGGAACTTTTACACATCTAATATCTAAAATAAGTATTTCGTATTTTAAAAGACTAAATTAACGATATCTCACACATTTAAAGAATAAATTCAACCCGAATAGCTTAAGCTTTTATTAAATATTCGAATTTTCCTTTTATTGATTTCCTCTATTCGCTTAGTCACTCTTTTATCCTTCTTATAAACTTTTATTTTAGGTCTTATACTTGTCACCGTAAAAACTGAAAGGAAACTGATATGTATAAGAGTAAAATTATGTAGATATAATATTTAAAGTATAAAGGATAATTTTTTTTATAATTACATAAACTGAATGAATATTTTTTTTTTTTTTTATGTAGAAAAGCGTACAACACACCTAATGCCCAGTGACTGAACAACCACCATACACAAGTTTGAACTAAAACAATTTAAATACACTAAAACCAAATGCTTTTAACTAGCTCAG
>Ga0209700_109278_pt1 | contig 11610 bp, 7 predicted proteins | sample SiratroredBW_FD_187528 | JGI IMG/M metagenome (GOLD analysis project Ga0209700, IMG submission 187528) | Root nodule microbial communities of legume samples collected from California, USA - Siratro red BW (SPAdes) (version 2) | ecosystem: Host-associated > Plants > Roots > Nodule | place: USA...
TGATGTCTTAGGAAAAGATAGGATAAACGAGAAGTGAATAATGTCATTAAGTTAAGATTACTTCCTGAATTAAGATACATATTTTCTCATCGTGGACTAGAAGACTAAGCTCATATACTGGAATAACTGACCGAGCAGTTACTAAGCAGTTGTAGGTGAATCCGATATTTGGAGAGGAGGTTCGTTTCGTCTGACACCGGGTCTTTTGGGTATGACTATAACTGACCTGAGTATTTTGGGTGTTGACAGTACAATTATGATTATACAGAAGCAATGGCCTAGGCACGATATTGAATGCTCCTGTTATCTTCTTCCTCAATTCAACATAACCAAATCCCAGTACCTGGCAACCGCACCAACCCTGCATCAAAGAACTTAATCGGAACCTAAACAAAAAAGAAAAGAAAAAGAGACGAGCGTCGCTCGTTGTCACATCCCTCCACCGTCAATGCAGTCATCGCTGTCGAAGTCGCCAAACCCCCCTCATCGTCACTACTCTCCGTCTATCGTCTGTCGCGAGTCATTTCGAAGTTGACCTCCACCTCCGCGAGATAATCTCCTCCTCTGCCGCTCGTGCCTCTGCCGCTCGTGCCACTCCCGCTCAGGTTCCCAATTTCACGTCGCCATTCCACCCCACTGCGATTCGCCCTTCAAATATTTATTTTTATAATTTTTTTCCTTACATAATTATTTAAAATACCTTTTCCAATTTATTAGTATTTTATTTATAATATTTAATTTAAATTATATTTACAATTTTTCTTTCCTCTTCTTCATAATTTTTTCTTGTTTATATTTTTAGTTTAAATTTTCTTAAAATACGTCTACTTGTAAATAGTTATTTCTTCAAATATTTGTTTCTTTAAATTAATATATTAAATAGACTTATTTTTAAAAGTAATTAATTTTTTACAACTCAATTTTTTTCTTACAAATCTTTCTTGTTTTCATAAATTATTTTTATCTACATATTTTTCCAATTTAAATTTTCCTAAAATATATGTATTTATAAATATTTATTTATCTTTTTACTTATCTTAATTATTATATTCTAGACACTTATTTTTTAAAATAAATATATTTTCTAAAAAAAAGTTATTTTCCTCAATAAAATCCTCCCTTCCATTATTTTTAAAATAAAAGAACCAGTATTTTTAAAATAAAAGAAGGAAAGATAAAAAGTCAACTCAACTTGATTTTTCGAAAACTAAATATATCTAACAACTAAACATAATATGAAGTTTTAATTAAATTAAAACTTCTTTAGAAATTAAATGCAAAAAAACTCAAATGTTAGTATTCTCAGTTGATTGTTTTATTAAGTCAAAAAATCCATACCTCAAAAATATGGTACCTTAAAAATATTATCATATAACAAGAACTTGACACGACAGTTTAATCAATTTAATATTATCCACCTCTCGAAGAATAAAACAATCCTACCATCCGCTTCTTCGAACTCGCTAACACGAGAAAGTTCCAGACACTCATTAAAAGAAAAATAAAAAAAACATTTAACACTCTAAGTTAGGATCACGTGGAAGTTATACAAGTAAATTTGGATAAAATGTACAGTGAAAAGTTCGCGAACACGTCAAACACAATTCTTTTTATAGTTTTATATCATATCTTCAACAATCGAATTCGTGATTTCCTAAATTATTCCCGTTATGCAGGTGCATAAATAAAGGAATAATTCTGCAAAACGAACCAAATCCATCTCATCACGACACTGGTACACATAGATACAAATATACAAATTTAGTGACTTCAAGTTGTGTTATTATTTACAAATGCGCCAATTCTATCCCGAGGCGTCCGAAAAATTCAACCAGGCACAAAATAATCCATTTTCTCCACCGGAAGATTCAAAACAGATGTCTCCACCTGTATAAATGGGGGAAAATTAAGGAGTACTCAGATTTCATAAAGAGGTGTGATTAGAGCAGTAATGTGAAACAATAAGCCAAATAATCTCTTCTGATAATTAATTGTTGGCTTTTCTTGTATTATTACCTATGTTAAAGTGTTAACATGCTCCTCGATAAACATTAGAGAAAAGAAGTAATTTGAAAAATATGAGAAACAAGCATGAGTAATATTCATGTCATCCAATGCCACCTACATATAAGCTAGTAGCTAATGGATGCACCTGACCACATTTTGATCTTTTTCAACAACTTAAGCTATGAACCTTCCATTATAGAAAATTCGTACTCAATTGACTAAAATACAAAATGAATGAACTTTGAACTTTATCGCTTTATTAAAAATATAGCATAATCTAACCTAGAATTTAGGGGATTTTATTACTTCACAACGTTTGAGACAATATTAGACATAACAAAAACCAAGGTGTAATTGTCATTGAATCCAGGGGATCATTAAAATGTTTATTACTGAATTAAGTAGCTGAAGGCTTATAATTAAAAAGGATAATGTGAGACAAAATTGTACCTCTTCAAATGGAACAAAGACAAAGGGACTCATGCCCCTCTTATGTGAGACAGCTGGTACATCTGGGTTGTGTGTTTCATCATCCTGCCATCCTTCAACAACTCCAAGAATGTCCTCCTCAGGTACACTTGCCTCACTACTGTTTACACCACTAGTGACAAGTGACATCAAATCCATCCGATTGTTAGCCCCTGTTGTAGTTCCCCTTATCCTATACCACACGCAGGTCAACAGAAATTATATTAATTTCATACTGTCAGTAAATATTAATTTCAAAAGAATAAAAATAAAGAAATTAGCTTAATTTATCTTCTCTTTATCAAAATCCAAGCTAATTTTACATGATACAAAACTTCTTTTCTGTTTCTATATTTTAATTTTCAGTATTGAACTGTTAAAACCAATGATCTTCAACAACTTTCAAGAGCCTAGAAGACATTTCAAAGTCATGTAACACAAAGACCAATTATAATTATATTTTGGATTGATGATTTTATTCTAATTCTCATACGGTTTAAATAGGGCGAGGATTAATTATCTTACATTGGAAAGAACTCGCCTATTGTAGAAGTATGAAGGCACTTATACCATTTTATAAAATTTTCTCCAAAATTTAACAAGTCTAATTACTAAATCGTGATATTATTTTGACGACTGATCATACCAAATTTTAGAGAAATCTTCACCGGTAAGGTAATTTCATGGTTAAAATTGACTTTTATTTTAAAAATATATTATATGCTAAAATATATTCGCAAGATGAAATAGAAGGTAGCTTTTACATTGTATGGAACTTTGCAAACATAATGTACTTAATTGGAACATTTATCTCCTGGGAGACTAATGAAATTCGTCTTCCATTAAAAACTGTGGTATCACTATAGGAGTAAGTAGATCCGCCACTCGCTTTATGTTACATTATCTCTTCTATTTTATTTGTTGTGATAAAACACATTCCTTTTTTGTTCTATCTGATCCATGTAGCCATCCTCACCTAGTGAGATAAGATCCTAAAAATTGAGCGTAGAATTTAACTCAACTCCATAACATCGAATTCTAAAATAAGAACTATCCAAGTTTTATAAACTGTGTTTAAATCATATCTCTAGTTAATATGAAATTGAACCACCACTCTTGATGCAACGAGAACTATCCAAGTTTTATAAGCTCTATTTAAATCATATTTTTGGTTGATGTGAAATTGAACCACAACTCTCGAGCCCACAATTAACACAACCCTAGAAAAGCCGCAACTAAGACGGGCTAATTAAGGTGGTCTACCAACACTACTAGGGCTTTACCAGCTTGGAGTGCGACAAATACATTAAGGTGGCTCAACAATGGACTTAGACTAGATTCTAATTCCATTGTGAAGGGGAATCTAACTTCCTTGCTAAAACAACGTTGAATTTTGGATTATCAGCCAACATTTTAATTAATTTCGTCTGACTAGGTGTTCTCTATTGCCTCTTTTCTAGTATCCCATTTTACTGTCAATTATGTTGATCAAAAGTCAGTAACAGTGACACATGATTAGCACCTAATATGTCAGTGAACCCGGTTAAATTTACTTAAGACACAGGCGATAAATTGAATAGTTGGGGTGTTGGGCTTACTAGAACCCATACAAAATATCCTTGCTCAGGTCATTCTTCTCCAATGACAACAAATTATTCCATCCCTATTTTGGCTCCCTTCACAAGCATAAACAACGATGCCTCCTTATTCTATGATCCATGTTGAAAAGGATATACTACTTTCTAGCTTTATTTTTTATCTGGCATGGGGGAAGGGAGGGAATTGTTTTGAGGCATCCATTAGATCAGTGAACTCCAAATAAAAACAACCTTTAATTTCTCTAAATTCAACACCTCATCCTCCACCAGTTGAAGATAATTTTGACGAATATTTTATCTATTTTCTAAAATAACAAAAGTATAAATGGCCCATCAAATCCCAATCTAAACATATATAGGGAACGGGAAAGATTTAATTTCTCGTTCTTGATTTAGCTTTACTGTTCAACTAGACATGTATCCTAATCAGGCAAACTCATCAAATACCTTAAGCGTATCCTCAAAACAGTAGGTCGCATGCCTGGATATAAGACTGCAGCTTCAACCTGCCGTAATAATGTCAATTGCCAATGTCTCAAAATCCATTAAAAGAAATATAAATACTAATTTATGCAGTAATTTCCAAGAAGAGAATGTCAACTCAGATCTTTAAATAATGAAGATTAAAAGGACAGGCAGAAGTATCAGGAAAAAAATCAACTATATAATTTGACAAACATAAGAACATAACCTTGTCATCTGACAATGTGTAGTGACCACCAAAAACACAGTCTGCTTTAGATGATCGAAAATTCATACACTTCACCACATCCTTGATCTTCTGAGATGAATTCTACATAAAACAAAAATAGCTTCTTACACAATCAGATAGAAGAAAGTATACAGATTAAATGGATTCAGACATTACTGAATTATAACCTTGTAAAGGAATCGCCCAGATGGAAAAAATCTCATGTACCGGAAATAGCAGACCTGCAGAATATGGAAAAAATTTACATACAAAAAGAAAGAGGTAAATAAATGAAAAACTAAACAAGATTTATGCACAACTTGCTGTTGCAATGTCTTTCGTACACTGAAACTTGAGGACCAATATAAATAGAACCCACATTCTTATACACTTTTAAAAGGTTCAGGGAATCATCCTATATGCACTGCTTTGTTCCCAAAAAAACAATTATTTTTTAAATTTTACAAGAGAAAAAGAGGCATCAAGGAGTATCCTGTATATCCAGACCAAGCAACCACCAGTGCATAAAATAAATGCATAGAACACACCTACTGGGGGAGGTAATCAAATTTTTCATTAAAACTGAGAATGAAACTAGAAAGGCAATACAAACTTCAAAAGCATTCCATCATACCAAGGAGAACACAATACACTCACCAGTCTTCAACAATTATAACGGTTTATAAGGAGAAATATCCTATTCAAAAACTATAGCGCTAAATGGTCACAGTACCAAGGAGACTAGAAATAATACCAAAGGTGCACCCCTACACTCAGGTTTTTCACACTCTCAGGATCTGACTGAAAAGTTTTAAGTTACTACAATAAGATTTCATTAATGGGAATTATCAGATATGTCAATCACCAATAGAATTGTGACGCTTGGACTGTCATGTTTTTTAGTAGAAAGAGTTATATCATGACTATTGACTATAACTTTTAGCATAGTAATAAGCACCAGATCCAACAATCTAATTTTTAAGTTATCCGGACAGGACATCAAAAGGTATGATTTGCAGGTTTATAGACTTACAGTTTCATTCAAGCATATTGTGCTAAAAATCTTACAGAACAAGGTTCACCACATGAAAATGCTAGGATCCCATATTGTTTAGCATTTATAAATTCGCATACAATCTTACGGTTTCAAGTAACAAGTGTTTCTAACTCTTAAAACACTGGACATTATAAACTGATGATGCCAGATTTCTAAGTGAGGAACACTAAGGGCTATTTGGTTTGGTTTCTGTCTTTATTTTCAGTTGATAAGTTTTCATTTATAATGGCAAAATTGTCATCTTGTATTTCTTTTCTTTCTTGTCTTCAAGTTTTAGTGAAAGAACTTGAGTTATTAATGAAAATGTATGAACTGAGAATGAAAACAGAAAATAAAGCAAATACCTTCTGATACTTCCAAAGTAATAGTCTACTACAAGCATCTTATTCCCCAAATAAGATATTGAAAAATAGTTGACAAAAACCCAGTTAATAAAATGCTACTTACTTAATAATGACAATAACAAATATTAAAAAAAGCACAAACAAAAAATGTCTATTGCCTAGCAATACAAGTAGATATCGATGCATACCACGTGTACGGGATTAGTGATTTTCCACTCAGCAACCCCGGCTCGAATATAGGTATTTCTACTCACATAAAGACCTGAGACATGGAAGCATAGTAAGACCAACGGACCTAACTAAAAGTGCAACACAAAAGGAATAGGAAAATAGTGTGCATTTCGTTATAGCTTGAATTTAAAGTTCATTTTCTTATTTTTCTTCTTCTCTTTTGACCTTTGGTTGTGGGAGGCTAATAAATGTGACTGCTAAGACGTCCCACATTGGCTAGGAATATGTCAGAATAGTCCTCGTATGGTTAGAGCAATCCTCTACCTTGAGTTAGCTTTCGGGGTTCCAGTTCATTTCCAATATAAAACCATAGTCTATCAAGTCTAAATGTTGGGATACTTGAAAAATCTAGTCGTGTGAACTTCATGCTCCAAACCTCCAGTATTAGGCAAGGAGGGAGAGTTAATAGGTAAAACATTGATTAGAGAAAGAAATATGGCCAAAATACTCCTAGTAAGGCTAGGACAATCCTTCTTTTTTAAAATAGCTTTAGGGATGAGTTAGGCCCAGTCCATTTCTAATAATGAGAATTCCCAAGCATATGTTCAGATCAGAATAAAAAGATTTAACCATCAAACACCATTGTCAATCAATATGAGTAGCAGAAAATAAAGTTTTGCAATAAAAGACAGCTGTTCTTACCGTCAGTCCGCAACCTTGGTCGTAACAGCCACATTTTCCGCCAAGAGCCACAATATTTTGATTGAAGTATCTTGTAGTTTTCCACAATCCCAGACAGCTTCGTAAAAGGGACTCTAATCAGAAATGTGATTTTTAAGCAGCAGGAGTTCTATATTCAAAACCTTCTTTTGAGTTTACCTGCCAAGCCTTCAAGCATGCGTTGCGCCAAAATACAGGATTACGAATTGTGTACTTCCATTTTCGACATACACAAGACGCCTTCCCCAAGTCATATGGAGTCATTCGAGCAAAGACCTATAAAATATATCCAGTAAATCTCTCAGCTTTTCTTGTATACAAAGATAGACTTTTTAGGATATGAATTTCCGTGCATATAATTCATTCAAAATTCGGAGAAAAGGACAAAAAATTTTCCTAAAGGTTTCAAACAAGTGAAAGAATTAGGTCACGGATATTCTGGTTCTTATTTTAAGAACAGTTCCTTCCTGAGCTCAAAGCTGACCATCGACAAGGCAAAATCTACTATCAAGTTAGTTTTCAAAGAGGTATTTGGGCGAGTGAGTGTGTCTGTGTGTGTGTGTGTGTGAGAGAGAGAGAGAGAGAGCAAAACTGAGTTCGTAAACGTGACCAAACTGTCCCACATCAAACACTTAGACTACACACAACTGATCTGAAGCAGCAGCATACAGCAGATAGTAACTACTCCTATTGCTACTTTCACATAATGTACTTCCACCATCAAGAACCACCATTAAATCAATGATAAAAAACCATAAGTTGGTGACGTGAAATACTTCAAAAAGCAGCTCATCAGGCAAGGAGCGATGTATAAGTGCAGGATCCGCGTAAGGCCTCCTACTTGCACTCCCAAATGGGGCAACAGGTCTAACATTAACTCCATAAAGATCTGAAACAAAATGCATAACAACAAAAGAAGTGAATTAGACCACCCAGCTATACAGAACAAATGATTCAAAACTAAATAGATATTTTGGAATAAGAAGAAGACAAAAAAAGAACCAGAGTAACCATTGTAGCAGCGTGGAACATACCAAGCCATGGCCTCCTCGTAATAAAGTAGTCAACGGTCTTCAACCTCAAAACCGACTCGAGTTCAGAGGAAACCGACAGCGCAAAATCTGTAGAAGGAAAATACAAACAAACACTCGAGTTTGATCACTCGCTCATAAAACAAGACAATCTCTTCAACGAAATGAACTTAACTATTCAGCTGAATCCCCAATCCTTAATTCTCAATTGACAAAAATTTCGAAATACATAACAATGGATATTAAAAAAATTGATAAATAAGAATAATTAATTGTGTGGGAAGAGAAAATCCAAGTGTACCAGAACCAGAAGCCATGGATGAATGCAGCAGGAGGTTCCTTCGCGAATTTCTCAGACAAATTGAGAAGAAAGACGAAAAACGGGAATGGGTTGGGTAACAATTGCACAACAGAACACATTGAAACGATGCCGTATCGACGTAGGCTGGGTACGTAGTGAACGCGCCCCAATTTTATGGCGGGTCCTTTTATAGTGAACCCTGAAACTGACACGTGACAGATCATTCTATGGTTGTAGTAATTTTAATAAATAAAATATGTTCACTAAATGCGTCTAGATACATTGCTCAAGTTTTAAAAAATAAATTTCTATCACATTTTTCATAAATTATTATTTAAATCTTTCTATATTTTTTTTTATAAAAAAGGTGAATTTTAAAAAAACTTACTTATATCAAATTTTAAAATATTTATTTTATTCTTGGATTTAAGTGGAATATACTTACCGTCATTTCATCATTAATTATTTTGAAATTTTTCTAAATACGTTGAACTTTTAAAAAACTTATTTACATCAAATTTTAAAATGACCTAAAAAATCAAATTTTAAAATATATCTTGTCTTAAAATTTAATTAAAATCCATTGCCCACTTTATTAATTTATACAATTTAAAAATATTAACTTTTTAAATAATTATTTTTAAAATTGTATTTATTTTTCCATAAAATTCTTTTCAATAAAAAATATCAAAATTAATCTTTTTATTCAAAAATACCAGCCAATTTTTAGCATATTGTTAAAATAGTTTAGTTTATGTGTGCAAAAGAATCACTACAGTAAAAAAAATGTGCTACATTTAATTTTTTTAAATAAACATTAGAATATTTTTCTGACCATTTTTATAAGATCATTTACACTGTATCTGTACATTGGAAAATCCTGTTAAATTACAAACTTATTGTGCGAAGAATAGTATACTTATCTTTTTCAAAGTTCGTAATACGCAAAATATAAACAATGCTACAAAGCTTGAAACTGTAAGTGGGTGTTGTGTCCCGTGTGGCTTTAGTTCGCTATGGGCTGCTTGGGCCTAGTTCTTCATCTTGGGCTTGGGCCTTTGAACTTTTTGAAACGAATTCTTTCTTCACCTTCATAATTTCGTGTTACACTTTCATATTAGACTTGAAGAGTTTATTATACCCTTAATTTAAAATAATAAAAGGCAATAGTACCCTTCATTCTCTCCACCCCTTCACTCCATGTTCATATCTGTTTTAAGCTTCGTTATTTAGTGAGTTTGAGCAAGTATGAGAAAAATAGTACCACCCTCGTAGCCCTTCCTAGACCTATTATACATGTATGAACAATCCATATAACACTGCTCACAACTATGGATGCACGCAGTAGACGAGGCTCCAAGTTCGGATCTTGCCACTGGAACAATCTTTTATACGAACCTACCTGCTGCAAGTTCAATATTGGGTTACGTCTCCACCCTCCATTGACGATGATGATGATGAGGGTTGAGTTGCTGAAATCCTGTGTTCCATTACCTTTGTTATTGAATGAGCTTCTTATACCACCCACTCTGCTAGCTTCAGACCTTCTAGACATTAATCAAATCTCAAAATTATTAGCTATCGATTAAGGACATGTTGATACCAAACTTGTCTGGGTGGATCACAATGGTAGTATTTAGACATGTTGAATTTGGTGGCTTGGGTGACGGCTTCCACGGTTAACCTAGGCAGTGGAAGGAAAGATGAGCTGGTTCTTGTAGTGAAACTGAACCTGCAAATGGACGTGGAGCATTCGGTTTACATTATTTTTTTTTTTAAACCGGTCCGGGTGTCATTTTGTCTGTTTATATTTAAAAAAATTTTGCAAACTTGATGATATTATCCTGTTTATAATTTTGTAAACTGAATTATCCATATCAAGTTTATAAAATTACAAACTAGATGATGTTCATCCACTAGTTATTCGATGTACAAATCTTTTAAAATGTAAACAGGGTAAGATTCAGTTTACAAATTACAAATCTGATTTTATCTCCTAATTTCTCATTCGATTTGTAATTTGTAAATCGAACATTTGTCTGACTTATATTTTCAAAAACTTTTTGAACTGGATGACTTCATTCGGATAACCTAATACACGAAAAACTTAAAAATCTTATCTTGTCATCATTCCTCATCCTTGTTCAATACTCCTATTAGTAGAAAAGTCTTCTCTACCGTTTAATCACATACTTAATCTTCAAAAGATGATGAATTTTTAACAGAATTATTCACAAGTTTATTATGCTACATTGTGATGCGGAGAAAATATATATTTATTTTGAAATAAGGATAGTTTTGAAATTCAAAATTTTATAGAGGTGAATGATGAGAGGATGGAGGTGAGGAAGAATTCGACGCTTTTTGATCATTTAGGCATCAACGAAAAAATAGAGCCCAAACACAAACATATATAAAAGCAGATTCTTCCTGCACCCTGTATTTCTAAAAATATCAAAAAATACTTTTCTATAATTTTCAATTCGCAAATGTGAAATCAAGAAACTTTTTCTATAATCAAAAAATTAAATTTTTGATTATTTATATTTTTAATTACATAATATAACTTTTAGAATACAATTTTTATATTTTAAATTATATTTTAAATTTTTATATGTGAAAGTAATCTCCAACACAAATATGAAGCAAGAGAAGATGAAAGGGGATGCAAAAGGTGCAACTGAAAAGATGAAGAGGACAAAGATGATGAATTTGAGAGATGAAAAAGATGAAGAGGGTACATCTGAGAAGATAAAGAAAATAATGAAAATGCACCTAAGAAGATGAAGAGAGGAATAAAAGAGTTTATTTATGTTTTTTCCATTAAGAGTAAAGCGGTAAGAAGAATTTGTTTGATAGAAAAGATAATTGCGAATATATATATATATATATATATATATATATATATATATATATGTAGGTATGAGATTGATGATGCAATTGTTACAGATGGTAAAATATAAATTTATTTAAAACAATAGTCACCGTTTATAAATAATTTTAGAATCAAAATTTGAGAAAGAAATGAATTACGGTTATCAAATGCTAAAAACTCACTTTAGCCTATTAGCCTATGCAATATCAAATTGATGTTTTCTTTATACTTTCATTGCATAATTATATTAATCTATTGATTTAATTTATTTAGAGACTTGTTGATTTATTTAATGTTGGCTTATCTGTACGCCTTATTTAGTGTAGTTTTTTTTTTTTTTTTAAATT